>Ga0209185_1000203_pt1 | contig 87191 bp, 74 predicted proteins | sample SidtaG_2_FD_187425 | JGI IMG/M metagenome (GOLD analysis project Ga0209185, IMG submission 187425) | Marine algal microbial communities from Sidmouth, United Kingdom - Sidmouth_Asex2 metaG (SPAdes) (version 2) | ecosystem: Host-associated > Algae > Red algae > Unclassified | place: Sidmouth... | reverse complement strand
TGCACCCTGACAAGAAGGGTCAGGCATTGATGCTGGCTGTCGAGCCGATCACCAACGCCGATGGGGCGACGAAGAACGACTGCGAGCGCGAGGCCGTCAAGCGGCTGCTCGACTACATCGGCACCGCATTCCCGAACCGCCAGTTAATGTTCTCAAGAACCAGGGCTACGAGTTCGGCCGCAACTACGGCCACGGCAAGAAACACTTGTCGAGCACGCTGGCAGCGCTGACGATGCTCGCCTTCCTGGTCGATCAGATCCAGGAGCAGGCCTGCCGGGTGTTCAAGCAGGCATGAAAGCGACCGCGGACGAAAAAATCGCTGTGGGAGAAGATGAGATCGGCGATGGAGCTGTTTCGCATCCCGGACTGGGAGACGAAGATGGCACTGATGATCGATCCGGACTCGGTAGCTATAACACCCGAACCGGGAACTGGATAATCGCAGAACTAATCTGCCCACCCTCGGCCCACCTCGAAAGGAAAACCCTCGCTCGACCCTTCATGCTTGTCCTGACCGGTCATCGGATCGCCGAAGTGGGTCCGTGCCTGCAATGAAACCACGCCGGTTAGCCGCTTAATGCGTCAGTTCGCCGGGAACTGCTGGACTATCGCGATCGCGTGTCAGGTTATGGCGCGAGAGCGACGAACTTCCAGCTATTTTTTAGCCATACTAAAGTATAGGAAATAGCAGTTATTAATTTGCAGAGCATCTGCTAGTCTCATTAATACGTTGAATCCAGGGGTGCTAACGGAGTGGCAGCAATCAAGATGTCCCTGACTGACCCCGCTGCGTCAGCTGGTGCCTGTTTATTGTGCAAGTCGACAGGCGATGACATCGTTCTCGTCGACAATGGGCATGTCGGACGCCTTTGCGATTGCGGAATCGTCTACATCGATCCGCGACCGCAACCTGACGTCCTCGATAACATCCAGGACTTTCATTCCGATAGCTACTATCAGTATCCGGCATTCCTCCGGTTCGCGTTCATCAAAGACGTCTGTGAACGACACCTTTTGCCGGGCGAGCGACGGATGCTTGACGTGGGTGCAGGACACGGGCACCTCGCTGTTCTCGCTCGCGGCGCCGGATATCACGTCGCCGCGATCGAACCCGATCCTGCTTGCGCCGACGAACTGCGCGCACGCGGCATCGAGACCGAACAGGCGCTTCTGAAGAACACTCGGTACGAAGACGGCCGCTTCGACATCATCTTCCATATCGACCTTTTGAGTCACTTCGCCAATCCGGCAGACGCACTCGCAACTCTCAGGCGACTCGTCAAACGTGGCGGCCTCGTGTGCTTCGAAGTCGGCATCTTTGGAGGACTGTCAAAATCCTGGTATCGATGGATGGGGCGGGCTGGATTTCCACAGCACCTCTGGTTCTACTCATACGAAAATCTCGATCGGCTGTTTCGTGAATCCGGACTGGAGATTGTCGATCGCCGCAACTTCTCGCTATGGGCAAGCACGATCGTCAGCAGCATCGGCACGCGATTTCTCAGCGGGCTCATGCCGCCGCTCAGGCAAGACGTGCAGTCTGCGCAACCAACGCGCGGACTACGCCGGGCTTATGACCGACTGCAACATCACCTCCGGTACACGGTCGGGAAGTACACGCCGACTTTCGGCGGGCCGCAGAGCTGTTTCTTCGCCCTCCGCGCCAACGACATCGCGTGAGTCGCATGACCAGGGCACCCGATCAAGCGCTGTTCTTCGCGCCGATGCTGCGACGTTTCGCAGATGACTTCAAGGCCGTCCCCAACCATATGGCAGAACACGGTGTCGCGACCACCGTCTATATCCAGCCGCCTCCGCAGACGACTGATGGGCGACCAACGCTGTCGGGGCGGGAACGCCTGGAGCGCGATAGAGCCTCCTTCCATTCTGACATCGAACACGCTGAATTGCCGCTCACGCTGGCCAGCCGATCGGTGTTCAAGTCGCTGGCAACCATCCGGCTTGGCTGGAAGCTCGGGCGTGAGAACCCTGATGCCATCTTCGTGATGTGGACGATCGTTCCTATCATCCTTCTCGGGCTGCCCCTACGCTTGCTACGTCGTCGTTGCGTGTTCATGGCGTGTGGCATGGGAAGTGTCTTCGGCGGCGACACGCTTGCAATGCGCATGCTGCGAATCGTCGTGCGCCTGGTCTATCGCTACCTGTTCAGCGGACCCAACAGCCGGGTCATCACGCACAATGAGGAGGATATTCGCTACCTGGCGGAAACACTCGATGTGCCTGTCGAGCATACCGTGGCAACACCCGGCTGCGGTGTCGACCCACGGGAATTTCCATTCCAGCGTCGGCCGACGAACGATCTACCCATCGTTCTGGTTCCCGTCAGACTTCTACTCCAGAAAGGTGTCCTGGATGCCGTCGAGACATCACGCCTGCTGAGCAGTCGGGGGGTCGCACATCGCATGTGGCTGTCGAGCGACATCGATCCGGGAAACCCGTCCTCACTGAGCAGGGCACAGCTCGAAACGTTGCAGCGAACCGTACCAACGGTCGAGGTTCTCGGATTCCAGGACCAGGTTCAGCCCCTCTACCGGCGGTGCGATCTGGTGCTCGTACCGACCAAGTACCGCGAAGGTCTACCGACGGCACTCATCGAATCCGCGGCAAGTGGTCGGGCGATCGTCACCACGGACAACTACGGAGGCAACGAATTCGTCATAGACGGCGTAACAGGTATTCTGGTCGACAAGGGTGATGCCATCGCGATGGCTGACGCCATTCAAGCCTTGATCGAGAACCCAGAGCGTATGGCGAGGATGATCGAGGCTTCTTACCGGCGTTTTCTCGGTGGATATACGAAGTTGCACATGTTGCAACGAACGGTCGAGTTGTTGCGCACACTTGAACTGGATACGCCCGACATCTACTTCCCCGACATTCACGTCAATGTCGGTCCACCCGGTGACTCAGACGTGAACATGCACGGCGACCAGCCCGCTTCGCAGCGCCGGAGCGTCGAGTCGGAAGGCGGGTCGGGATTTATCGCATGAGCCTGTTAGATCGTGTCAACCTGAACGAAGTGCCGCTGACTGCCGAACAGGCGCACGGCGGAACGGGTCTGATCCGATTCTGCCGTCTTGCCGAAAAAGACGATCTCGTCGGTGCGTGCAACTTCATCGACCTGGCCGAACTACCACCCGGTGTCTCGATCGGGTGTCATCGGCATCGCGAGGACGAGGAAGAGTTATATCTCGTGCTCGAGGGTACCGGCACAATGCACCGCGACGGCGAGGTCTTCACGGTTCGTTCCGGCGATCTTGTCCGTAATGCGCCGAAGGGTCAACACGGCCTGGTCAATACCGGCACGGTGGCATTGCGCATCTTCGTTTTCGAACTGCGTGTCGTGCCGTGAGCGACATTGTCGGACTGGTGATGGCAGGTGGTCAGAGTCGACGAATGGCGCGCTCGGGCATCAACAAGCCAAAGCCGCTGTTGACGATAGGGTCGCGAACGCTGCTCGAGCACAACGTGGCCGCGATGCTCGAAAGCTCGATTGACCGGATTTATGTGTCCGTGCGCGCCGACGCCGAGCCAGTCAGGCAATGCGTCACTGAACGCTGCGTGCGCCAGGCAGCGGCTCACGGGGTGCCACTGGAGCCACTTGTCGAACAGGAAGCTCTGGGCAACATCGGCGCGCTCGGGCAAGTTCCCGGCTCTGTCGACCTTGCGATCGTGTGTTTCGCCGATAACCTGACGGCACTAAGGCTGAGCCAGGTGATCGAACACCATCGCCGCACTAACGCGGCATTGACGCTCGCGGCTCACATGCACACGTTCGTCATGCCTTTCGGAGAGCTGCTCGTTGACGGCACCAAGGTCGCCTCCTACACCGAGAAACCGTCGACTCGATCGCTTGTCTCCAGTGCCGTGACGGTAGCGTCTCCGATTGCCATCGAAATCACCCGTAGGGCAGCGCCACTTGGCCTAGCCGATCTGACTAATCGTCTCCTCGCAGGAGGCGAATCGGTGCAAGCGTTTCATCACGAAGCACCGTGGATCGATATCAATGATCAATCAGCTCTGCAGGCAGCCGAAACACTGATCGAGACCGAAAGAGAGGCATTCAGCTGGTTCTTCGATGAATACATGATCGATGCCTGAGCGGATCGTGCTTACCGGAGCGGGTGGTTTTCTCGGTCAGCCACTACTCCAAGCCCTGCACAGCGCCGGGTTCCGCACTCGCGGGATTTACGGTCCGGACGATCCCGCTGAACTCAACAGCCCCGAAGACTATCAGTGCGACATCAATCAGGAGTCAATCTTGCGGTTTGCAGTCGCAGAGGCCGACATTGTCGTACACCTCGCTGGCCCTCCATCGGTGGCAGATTCCTTCGCAGAGCCAGCGCGACCCTTGCGAGATCACGCCGTGGGCACGGCTACCCTGCTCGCAGCGCTCAGACACACCGACCTGCATCGATTCGTCTACATTTCGTCGGCTGAGGTCTATGGCCAGCCGAACCAAAATCCCGCGAGCGAGGACACCCCACTGTGTCCTTTGTCGCCCTACGCGGCGGCAAAGCTGGCAGCCGAGGTCCTGGTGACAGCCAACGCAATCGAAAGGCGCTATCAGGCGACCATCATGAGACCTTTCACCTTGTTCGGACCGAGGCTGCGAGACGGTTCGCTCATCAACCGGATACTGCAATCGGCCGTGTCGAACCAGCCGGTGTCGGTCATGGACCTGACTGTGATTCGGGACTACCTGTGGGTCGAGGACGCTGTAGAAGCCATCGTTCTCGCCTGTACCACACGGCAAACCACACAGGTAGCCGTTTACAACCTCGGTAGCGGTATAGGCCACTCCGTCGCCGATATCGTTTCGACCGCCCGCAAGCTCACCGGCTCGACTGCGCCGGTTACCGCGACCGGCAGACGCGATCGTCCGGCTGCACTCGACATTACGTGTCTCGTTGCGTCTATCGGACGCATCGAATCAGGGTTGTGCTGGCGACCGAAGACCTCGCTGGAGGAAGGTTTGGGAGCCCTTCTCGGTGAGACAAGCGGCAAATCTGCGAGGGAGTGATACTTTGCGAGTACTGATCAGCGGCGCCCAGGGCTTCATCGGACGTTACACCGTCGCCGCGCTGCTACAACGATTCCCCGAGTCTCAACTACTCGGTATCGGTCGCTCGATTGCTCAGAACTCACATTTCACTCATCGCATTCGGGTACTCAAGCGAGAAATACCGGCACCGATGCCTGCTGCACTGACGGCGGTTCTGTCTGCTGCGCTCGACAGCGGTCGATACTCCTACCGCCCGCTCGACGTCTGCGACCTTGAGGCCATGCGAAACTGCCTTCGACGGTTTTCGCCTACCGCCATCGTGCATCTGGCGGGCGCTCTCAGGGGCGAACCGCTTGCGCGACTTCTGACTTTGAACGTCGCCGCGACAAGCACCTTGTTCGATGCCATCGCCGACACCCTTGCCGACGCGCCTCGGGTGATTCATGCCTCGTCCGGTTCGGTCTACGGTGTGGCCCTACCCGATTCGCTACCCGTGAGCGAACATCACTCGCCGCACCCGTTCGACGACTACTCGATTTCCAAGCATGCAGGAGAGCTTGTCGGTGAGGCGCGCGCCAAACGACAAGGCATCGACTATCTGCGTGCCAGAATATTCAATGTGGTCGGGCCCGGCCAGGACGAACGGCACATTTGTGGTCGCATCGCGTCGGGAATCGTCGCCATCGAACACGGTGCGGCGAGTAGCTTGCGTCTCGGCAACCTGAAGACCACCCGCGACTTTATCGACGTCCGCGATGTGGCGAGTTCGCTCGCGAGCCTGATCGAGCACGGCGCGCCTGATCACATCTACAACGTGGCATCCGGTCGGGAGACCGCCATGTCAGAGGTGGTGACGGAAATGAGCACACTCGCCGGAATCCGGTGTCCGCCCATCGATCCGATACCCCATCGACCCGACGACAACCCGCGAATGTTCGCCGACATCAATCGCATCGCAGCGTTGAGCGAACATCCTGCGCGTTCGCTCGAAGCCAGTTGTGGTGACATTCTCGACTACTACCGTCATCTCGTCGCGAGCGAGGCATCCGAGTCGAACAAGAGCACCGAAGCGTTCGTAACGGTGCAAGTTGACCGCCACGACGAGTACCGTATCCATGTCGCAGCCGGCTTGGCGGAGTCACTGCCAGCCGTGTTGCGAGCAGACTATCCGAATGCAACGATCGCGATCCTGACCGACGAGCGTGTCTGGGAACTGTACGGTGAAGCGTTAGCGCGACGCTTGCAAAGCCTCGGTGCTGAAGTGACCTCTGTACGCGTAGCGGTCGGCGATGAATCGAAGTCGTTCGAGACCTTCCACACGGTCATAGAATCGCTGCACGCAGCCGGTCTGGATCGACACGGCCTTCTCGTCAATCTTGGTGGCGGCATGATTTCCGACCTCGGCGGCTTCGTCGCGTCGGCCTATCTTCGTGGTGTCAGCTATGTGAACGTGCCAACGACACTCCTTGGACAGTGCGACGCGGCCATTGGCGGCAAGGTGGCGATCAACATGCCCTGGGCCAAGAATTTCGTCGGGGCATTTCATCAACCGGCAGCAGTCTTCGTCGATCCGCTGTTGCTGCACACGCTCCAGCGACGCGATCTCGCGGCTGGCCTCGCCGAGATAATCAAGGTAGCGATCATTGCGGATGCTGGACTGTTCCGCGATCTCGAAGAACATGTCTCGGTCATTCTCGACGACAGGGACCCGCTAGTACTGCAGCGCATCGTCCTGGCGGCAGGCAAAACCAAGGTCAGGCTGTTGGCGCCCGACCCGCATGAGCGCGATCTTCGACGCGTGCTGAACTTCGGCCATACCTTCGGCCACCCGCTCGAGACCGAGTACGGTTACGCCGGGCTCTTGCACGGCGAAGCTGTCGCTTGGGGAATGCTGGTATCGACGATGCTGGCTGAGAGTCGAAACCTTGTGGATAGAGAAACGGTCGCGCGAATATCGGGCTTGATAGCGTCCTTCGGCTTGCCACCTGCCGTACCGATCGAAACCTTGCACTCGGCATTGCGTCATCTTGCCAGCGTGCGCTTGGTGAGAGCAAACAAACTGCATTTCGTGTTACCGACCGCCATCGGGGCGGCAACGATAATTGACGAGGTCGCGGACGACGAGTTGCTCGCCGCGATCGATGCTGTCGTCGATCGAATCGATGCTGCCGTATCGCTCGCGACCGTGCGACCAGGCCGGTCACGATGATGCTCGGAATCGACATCGGCGGAACCAAGTTGCTCGCGGTGACTGGCGACGAGAGCGGTGCGGCGCGAGTGGTCGGTCGGCGTCGCACCACACGAGCGTTCACTCCGCTAGCCGCGGTCGATGCAGTACGGACGCTGATCGACGACGTCGAAACCGCTCAAGGCGAGTTTGTCACTGCGGTCGGCATCGGGTTTCCGGGGGTTGTCGACGCTGGTCAGCGGGTCGTGCGATCGTCGGTCATTATCGACGGCTGGCACGACGTCGAGCTGGCGAAGATGGTCGAGCACGCCGTCGGCGTACCCTGCGTTATCGACAACGACGTCAACAACGCCGCCCGGAGCGAGGCTCGCTTGCACGCTCGTGATGTCGACAGCATGGTGTTCGTGTCGGCAGGTACCGGCATCGGAGGTGCCCTGGTGATTAACCGAAAGGTCTGGACCGGGACATCGGGTGTAGCCGGCGAAGTCGGTCACATCGTGGTAGATCCAAATGGCCCGACATGCCAGTGCGGTCGGCGCGGTTGTGTTGGCGCGCTCGCCGGCGGCGAGAGGATCGAACGGCAACTGGGCCTCGGGTCCGGAGAGCTGGAACGGTTCATCGTGACCGAACCCGACAAGAGCCGGCAGGCGTTGACTGAGGCCGGTGCCCTGCTCGGTTCGGCCATGGCTGATCTGCTCAATGTACTGAATCCCGAGTTGCTTATCCTCGGGGGTGGGTTGGCTCGCAACCGTGACTACTTTCTTGCTGCCGAGAGCGCCGTACGGAGTAGTGCGTTTTCCGAAGCGATGCAGGCATGCCGGTTCGAGCCCCCGCGTGGTGGGTACGAATCTGCTGCCGTCGGTGCCTCGCTCCTTGCGGCCGAGGCGATCGGAGCAGTTTGTTGAAGTCGATCTGCATTCTCGGTGGCGGCGTGCACGTTCTCACCTTCGTCAAACTACTGGCCGATCAGATCGACGATCGCGAGCTCGGCATTCGTATCGTCGCCCGAGATCTGCGGCGACTCGATGCCATCGGCACAAGCTGCGTCGCTGTACTCGCCGGACATCGGCCCGATTGGGAAATTCTCACGACCGCCGATCGCGCTGCCGGGCTCGACGGTGCCGATGTAGTCATGGGAATGATCAGGGTAGGCGGGCTTGCAGCTCGCTGTCATGACGAGTCCTTTCCTGCAGAGATCGACCAGATCGGTGACGAGGGCATTGGCCTCGGTGGGATCTCGAACACATGGCGAACCTTGCCCTTCATGGAGACACTCCGAGCCGATATCGCGGCTCGCGCGCCCTCGGCCACCGTGTTGAACCTGACAGCCCCACTGGCGACGACCACTCGCTGTCTCACTGAACAGGGAAGGAGTACATGGGGGGTGTGCGAGTTGCCGTACACCAGCCAACGCGCGCTGGGACCCTCGGCCAAGACGATGACCTACGGTGGGCTCAACCATCTTGGTTGGTTCTGTCCCGCCAACGATGTTGAGTGGGCAGCGATAGAGCACGCCGTCAGCGCGGGTAATGCCGACAGGGCGACCGTCGAACGTTTCGGCGCGCTACCGCTTCATTACTATTATCGACTGTTCGATCCCGCTGCGGCGACACGACTGGACCAGGCGTTCGTGCCGGGTCGAGCGCAGGCACTTGGCGAACTCGTCGCCGAGGCCGAGCAAGAAATGCGCGAGCATCCGTCGAACGGCGCCCCGACGCTCGCTCGACGCAAGACCCCCTGGTTCGATCACGCTCTCGTACCGATCACATCGGCGCTGCTCGGCTATTCGACGCATCGCGCGTTCGCAAATGCAAGCATGAGCACTTTTTCCGAAACCCCCTTTCCTGCGGAAACTGTCGTCGAGACCCGGGCCAGCTGGTGTGACACCGGCGCTTCCGCCGACCCCTTCCCTCGATTGCCTGGCAAGGTGACGGACTTCCTCCTCGCCGTCGCGACGTCCGACGATCTCGCCTATCGGGCGGCCATGGAGCGCGACACGACACTGTTGCGAAAAGCGCTCGAAGCGTTACCCCTCGAGATGCGATCGCGTGAGGTCGAATACGCAGTCAAACAGATCGTTGCCGGCGGCAACATGGGGGCGCCAGATAGGAGCGAACCCGAGGTCGATACATGAAAATCGGTGTGTGTTCGCAAGCGCTCTACAACCTGAGCTACGCCGACGCGATCGCCACGGCGGCAAGGCTCGGCGCCGAGGCCATCGAGTTGCCCGTCGATGCGAGCAGTCCGTTCGTCGACCTGGACAAAGCGCTCAGCGGAGACTGGCGCAGGCTTCGGGACAAGGCAGGCGAAGCCGGTCTCGAGATCTCGTGCCTGTCGAACCATCAGGAAGGCCAACTGCTGTTGGGTCCCGCTGCCGATCTCCAAGACGTCTTTGCAGGACCGGCCGCCGCGCAGTCCGCATGGGCAAGCGAGCAGATGGCAAAGACCGGCGAGCTGGCCGCGATGATGGGCGTGAAGACCGTTGTCGGCTTCACTGGTTGCGAGGATTACTCGCGCTGGTTTCCATGGCCGCTCGAGGATGGCTATGAACGCATGCACGAACGTTTCCGTACAGTGATGATGCCTGTACTCGACAGGTTTTCCGATGTCGGTGTACGGTTCGCGCACGAGTGTCACCCCAAGCAGTTTGCCTTCAATCTCGAAACGGCCTTGCTCGCGCTCAAGCTGGTTGACGATCACGCGGCCTTCGGCTTCAACTTCGACCCGGGCAATCTCGTGCTTGCCGGCATGGAGCCGGTGAATTTCATCAGCGAGCTCGGTCACCGCATCTGGAATGTGCATGCCAAGGACGCCGAACGAGTCGAGCACAATGTCGCCCGCTCCGGTCTGCATGCTGAAGGGCCCTGGCAACGGCGAAATCGAGGCTTCCGATTCCGCGTGTGCGGATGGGGTGACCTGGACTGGCGACGCCTCATCAGCGAACTGCAGATGGTCGACTACGCAGGTGTCCTCTCTATCGAACACGAAGACCCGACGATGAGTCAGCATGAAGGGCTGGTGCAGGCGTTCCGGCATCTCGATCCACTCGTGCTTCGCGAGCCACGCCCGCAAACTGCTCGCTGGTGGTAGTCGTGGAGTGGCCGTGGCAGAGAGGAAGCGATGCGATCTGCACTGAATCACAGCACTTTTTCCGAATGCTTGCAATTTGCCTTCATTGCAGTCATTATGCCTGCATGGGTGTGCAAATAACGATACGCGACGTTCCTGAATCCGTTCGGGACGAATTGGCTTCACGTGCCGCGCGGCAGGGGCGTTCCATGCAGGAATACCTGCGCAGTTCGCTTGAGTCGCTGGCATCGAAGCCGTCGCCAGACCAATGGATGGCCACCGTTCGACAACGCAAGGCTCTTTCGGGAGCACGGATTTCCAGCGACGAAATCGTTGGGGAGCGCGACAAGGATCGCCGATGATCGTCGTCATCGATGCCTCCACATGCATCGCCGCGCTGCTAGACAACGGTCCTGAAGGCCAATGGGCGGAAAGCCTGCTGATCCGGACACCGCTGGCTGCACCACAGCTGATTCTGGTTGAATCCACCAACGTCCTCAGGCGGCTGACGACTTCAGGGAGACTCTCCGATCTCGAGGCCTCGACAGCCCATCGAGATCTGATGACTTTGGCCCTGGATCTCTTCCCTTTCGAGCCGTTGTCCGATCGCGTGTGGGCACTACGATTCAATCTGAGCAGCTACGACGCCTGGTATGTGGCGCTGGCTGAGGCATTGGATGCGCCGCTTGCGACACTCGACCAGCGCCTGATCAACGCTACGGGGCCGAGATGTGAATTCATCTCGCTATCGGCGGAAGAATGATTCTAAACTTGCAAATCGGGGACTTAATGCCAGAAGTGCAAGATTGATCGACAGACGACTGCTTGAAGAAGTGTCGCGACGCCTGCTCGCAATGCCGGCGGTTGCCGTGCTGGGCCCTCGCCAAATAGGCAAGACGACGTTGGCACTGCACCTGGCCGAGGATCGCAAGGTGACTTATCTCGACCTGCAGTCGCCGTCGAATCGAGCAAGGCTGGACGAGCCTGAGCTGTACTTCGGCGAGCATGCAGAGGGCTTGATCGTGCTCGACGAGGTGCATCGGGTGCCGGCGCTGTTCGATACGTTGCGCGGGACGATCGACCGGAACAGGCGCCGGGCGACGTGTCGGTCATTTCGTCGTGCTCGGCTCGGCTAGCCTCGAGCTACTTCGACAGTCCGGTGAGACACTCGCCGGCCACATCGCTTACCTCGAGCTTCAGGGCGTCGACCTGCTCGAACTTTCCGAGAGCACAGGCAAGAGCACTGCCGAGCAATTGCGGACGCTATGAACGCGAGGCGGCTTCCCGGACCCACTGCTCGCCGCCGACGACACTGCGAGTCTCGACTGGAGTCACGATTTCATCACAACCTATCTGCAACAGGACATACCCGATCTCGGCCCGCGCGTTCCTGCGGCGACCTTGCGATCCTTTCTGGACGACACTCGCGCACCTCTCCGTTACCCGTCTCAATGCCGCGAGTCTGTCGCGAAGCCTCCGGATCGATGCCACCACCGTCACCCGCTATCTCGATCTGCTTGTCGACCTGCTGTTGGTTCGCCGTCTTGCGCCATGGCACGGCAATGTCGGCAAGCGTCTCGTCAAGTCACCGAAGATGTACGTTCGCGATACAGGTCTGATACACGCTCTTCTCGACATTCCGACACGCGAGGCACTGCTCGGTCATCCCAAGCTCGGCGACAGCTTCGAGGGATTCGTCATCGAGAACCTGCTCGCCGTAGCGCCTGCAGGCGTGCAGCCATTCTGGTGCGGCACCGGGGGCGGTGCGGAGATCGACCTCGTGCTCGAATTCCCCTCTGAACGCTGGGCGATCGAGATAAAGCATGCCAGCGGGCCCGTGCCCAGCCGCGGATTTAACGAAGGCTGTCGCGACATCGAAGCCGGGAGGCGGATCATCGTCTATGCGGGAGAGGACTGCTACAAGGTGCGACACGGCGTCGAGATCAGGAGCCTGGTCGATGTGATGAGCGAACTAACGACGCTCACCGCTCAGCCCACGGCTGCGAAGTGATTCGCGACGCCGACTGACAAGCGCAAAATCAATTCGTACGATTCTTCGAGGGGCCTGACGAAGTCCCGCTCTATCCCCTGGTATCGCGCGTCGCCCTCGGCCGGGTAGTTGGCAGGTTCGTCGAGCGTGATGCGCGCCTCTTCGTGTGGATCGGTCGGAAAGGTCTCGCGCAGCGTCTCGCAGGCTTGCGGCACGTCAAGCGCAAAGATCAGCGACATCACGTCCTCTCGATTGAACCCGCCCTGCGGTGTGAAGGTCGGCAAACGCGCAGCGATCAGGAAGCAGTGCTGGATCGCGGCAAGGCGCACGGCATGCAGCAGATCGAGGCTCACCGGCGTGTGGCTGGGGGGCGGCAGATCCATCTGCCCGAGGATGCGGGTCAGCGAGATCGAGTCCGAGCGCAGACGCGCGGCCAACTGCAAAGCAGTGAAATAGCGATGATCTTCTGACAAGGCGTCGGCCAGCACGGCGCACGGCGCCTCCAGAGCGCGCTCTTCACCCGAGATCGGCCGCGTGGCCCAGAAGCTGCCGTCGTAGAGCTTCATGTAGGCGATCAATGTCTTCATTTCCGAGCGGCTGTTGGCCGTTGCGACCAATCGCATGATCCGGGCGAAGCGGTCCGATTGACGCGCAAGTCTTGCGTAGCCTTCGGGTTCGACCGCGACCGCACCACCGACCCCGCCCAGGATGTTCGCCAGCAGACCCATCTGCTGGAGAATGGAATTGTGCGGAATGGCCCGTATGCGCCGCAGAGACGTCTCCTCGTCCGCACCCCGTTCGAACTGACGGCGCGACTTGCGGCTGCCGGTCTTCGGCAGGATCGCGAGGCCCATCGCGCCAAGCGCGATGTTGTAAGCGGGATCGACGAACAGCTCTTCCTGGCGCTTCTTGACCGCATTGAAGAAGTCGAGGCTGGTTGCCGTTTCGCGGTAGAAGGGGTCGTCGTCGCTCGCCGAGCGCGCTTCACCGTGTGCCTTCAGAATACCGACGAGCGTCCGGCGAGCCATCCGTTCATTGGTGAACCAGACGTAGCCGTCGCCACCCTGAAAGCTCTGCTCGTGGACGAAAGGGATATCGCGGCTCGAGAACTGACGCCGCGCCCAGGGACTGCAAGCGTAGAGACAGCGGTCGATGATGCCACCGGGGTGACCACCCCGGCCCATGCTCTCGCCGTGTGTGTCGAAGATGACCGCTTCCAGATGGCCGAGTCCGTGTTGCTCCATCTCCGCGGCGAGCTGGCCCTGCAGCCGCTCGATCGCAAGGACAGCGGGAACCTGACCCATGAAGCGGCCGGCATCGGAAAATCCCGTCTCGATGGAGACGCGACCACGTCGCTCCGCCTGCTCTCGGTAGGGCTCTTGCTGAAAAAGTACATCGAGAATTCGCCGCCCCCGATCCAGTGCAGCCCCCGTCTCGAAGAGCGGGCAGACGTCGGTATGGCTCTCGACGCCGAACAACCTGGCGAGGTAGATGGCGGTCAGCACCGTGACAGGATTTTCGCATTCGGCAATCAGCAGGCGTATCGGTGCGTCCGCGTCGATATGCTTGACGATCTGCGCCGCCGCGATGAAGATGCGCGCCGCCGAGGAGCTCTCGGCGGCGAGGCTGGCGAAGTTCACCCGCACGGGTTCTGTGGCGGCTATCAGCTCGGTGACATCGTCCAGGGCACCACGCCCGAACAGATCCGTCTGGCGATCGCTCGACAGCGCAGCGCGGCCGGCGTTACGAATCTGCGCGGCGTTCAAGCGAAAATGAACCTCGCCAAGACCCAGCCCGAAGGCCGCCATTTCGGCGCGGAGCGCGAGCAGATCGAGTGCCACATCGCCGCCCGCCTCGTCGGCCATGGCGGAGAGTTCGTCCATCGTTGAGCCCAGGCTCACGAGCTTGCTTTGCTCTTCACGGGTCAGATCGTTCGCGGCGCTCGCCAGCGCCGCCGGCGTCGACAGATCGCCCGCAAACGCGGCGGCATCCCGCGTCGCTCGGCTCGCGGCCTCTCTGAGGCGTGCACTCAGCTCAGCGGCGGCGTCGAGCGCGAGCGACTCGAGCCGCTCGGCGTAGAGGTCAAGCCGCTCCGCCTTCTCGGCGATACGGTGTGCGATCACCTGATTCCAGGTGATGTCGTTACGTCCGTCCATGTCATAGCCGACCCAGGTCGCCAGCCCGATCGGCGCAGGACGGAAGGCCCGCCATTCGCCGGCAAAGCGGTTGCGCGCATGCGCCAAGAGCGAACGGCTCAACGCGTGTACCGCGTCCGTCGCCGCGTGCAGTGCGGCGCGGGCCTGCGCGTGTTCGTCCGCCAGGGTGATGTCCGGATCAGGCATGTCGGGGCCGGCCTCCGGCAGATGACCGTCAAGCGCCGCGTCGACCAGGCGTTCACGAGCGCGCGGCGTCAGCAGGAAGGTCGGGTGTCCGGTGAAGACAATGGTCTCCAGGCGTCGGGACCAGAATGCGCTGAACGCCTCGAACGTCTCAAGCGGTTCGGAAAGCTCGGCAACCACGGCATCGAGCCCGTCGGTCCCGGCTTGCTCGAGGTATCCGGCGACATGCTCGGCCCGGAGCGCGAACGCGTCCTTGTCCATGATCGAGGCCAGGTCACCGAGCTGCGCAATGCTCAGGGTGCCGTTCTCGAGATTGCGGCTGAGCTCATGCGCGAGCTGGCGCACAGGGTTTGCCAGCGGGTCTGCGCGAATGTCGGCTCGCAGCTGCGACAAACGCTCGACGAGCACGCTGCCGAACTCGTTCGGTGCGAGATCACCCCAGCTGGCGGATGGGTCAGGCATGGACTGTCCTTGAGGTTGGCGGGTAGAGACGCGGGCCGCAAGCCCGAGGTGTGTTGGTCGTTCGATCCTCCGCGGCTATCCGGTCCAACCCAACCCCGTCGCGATGCAGTGCATCGAGAGCAACAGCGGTACGCGATTCCACTCCTGGGACGGATCGGCGCGGTAGCGGCGCAGCAGGCTGAGCTGCCACGCGTTGCAGCGGTCGATCAATGGTGCGGCTTCAGCGATGCGGCGGCTGAAGCTCGGGAAGCGTGCGGCAATACAATCCTCTCCCGTGATCGAGAGAACGTGCTTCACAGTGAGTTCGTATTCAGCGGAAATCTGTTCGAAGACCAGCCGTCGAGTGGTTTCATCCTCGACCAGGCCAGCATAGCGAGCGGCAATGGCGATGTCGGTCTGCAGAAGCGTTTTCTCCACCTCGTCGATAACGAGGCGAAAGACCTTCAGACCGGCGAACATCGACTTCAGATCCTCGAGGCCACCCGCCGCTATCTGTGCGTCCAGAGCCGAACCGAGGCCATACCACCCATTGATGAGATGGCGATTCTGGCTCAAGGCGAACACCCAGGGGGTGGCACGCAGGTCATCCAGATCCCCGCCGCCGAAACGCATCGATGGCGTGGAGCTCAGGCGCAGCAGCGAGAGCTCCCTGACCGGGCTTGCAGAAACGAAGTAGTCCAGGAAGCCTGGCGTCTCGACAAGTTTGCGAAAAGTCGCATGACTTTTCTCCGACAATAACTCCATGAGGTCGGCGGCCTGATGCGCGGCCTTTCCGGATTCGCTCGCTGCGCTCTGCAGGGAGTGACTCAGAACGCCTGCGCCGAGCAGTTCCAGGTGTGTGCGTGTGGTGCCGCGGTTGGAGTATTTGCCGGAGACCACTTCGCCCTGTTCGATGAGGCGAAGCTGTCCTCGAACCGTACCAGCCGGCTGGGCGGCAATGGCGCGACCGGTCGGCGCTCCACCTCGGCTGACTGACCCGCCACGGCCATGGAAGAAGCGCACCGGAATCTCATGTTTCTCGCAGACGGCGAGAATGGCGCGCTGCGCCTTGTGCAACTCCCACACGGAGGTGAGATTGCCACCGCCCTTGTTGGTTTCCGAATAGCCCAGCATGATCTCCACAGCCCCGGCATCGTCAGTCAGGGCGGCGCGAGATCGTGTTCCGGACAACAGTTCGTCAAGAATCGACGGCGCCTTGCGAAGATTGTCGAGGGTCTCGAAAAGTGGCACGATCGGCGGAAAATTCGGCGTCACGTCCATCGCCTCGGCGAGCCATTGGACCGCGAGTACGTCGCGGGCAGATGATGTCATCGAGAGCACGAATGCCCCGATTGCCTGCGGATCGGATTGGCGCTCACCGAGCAGCTTGAACAGAGCAACGGTTTCCGCCGCTTCACTTCCCGCTTCGAGACTGTCGACATCGATCCTGGCGCCATCGACGGGATCGTCGCCAGGCTGCCCCGGCGTGCCGCCGAGCGCGTTCACGGTCCGGTTGATGACACTGACGTTCTGCCGGATATCGAGCGCCGCCGTACGGAACCCGAAGCAGGCGACGAGATAGCGCAGGGAGGCGATCTCGCGGGTAGCGATTCCACCGGCGCCGATCTCCCGGAGTCCGCTCTCCAGTGCCTGTAGATCAGCGATGAAATCATCAGGCTCACGATACGGCCTGGCCTTGATGTCAGTCCCCTCGACGTTCGCGTGCAGGCGAGCTGTACTGGCGACACAGAACTGGCGAAACGGCTCGTGTGGATTGCGACGGACGATCTCTTCCGCCTCACCCGTGGCCTCGAGGCAGGTTTTCAGGTGCTTTCGAAACGTATCGTCGGGCGGCCGGACGTGCTCACTGATGCTGAGGATTCGGACCAGACTGTCCAGTTCAGCGATGTAACGCTGGATAGCATTGTAATGATGTCGACGCAACGTACGCCGGGTCATGTCCACCGTGATGTTCGGGTTGCCATCGCGGTCACCACCGATCCACGAACTGAACTTCAGGAACGCGGGAGTCTCGATCGACACGCCCGGAAAGTGGCTGCGCAAAGCGTCCGCCAGTTTGCCACCAACGTCGCGCGCGCCCTCGATGAGGGTTTCGTTGAAGAAGTGGAGCCCCCAGGAAAGCTCCTCGTCGAGCGTCGGCTTCTCCAGACGCAGCTCCCCTGTCATCCACAACAAGGCGATGGAGTTACGCAATTCATCTATACGCTGCTCGCGCTCGCGCGGCGTCCAGCGGTTGGTCTCCAACGCAACGAGCTGGCGATAGATGCGGCGGTGATTCTCGAGAATGGTGACGCGCTTCGCCTCGGTCGGATGTGCCGTGATCGTCGGCGATACCTTGAAATTCGTCAGCGCCTCGGTCACCTCGGCCTCGCTAACGCCGCGCGCCGCGGCACGGTCGAGCACGCGGTGAAAGGACCCGATGACCGCATCTGGGCCACCTGCGGCCTCGACCAGACGAATCTTGCGCGTATCGGCGATCTCGTCGGCAATTGCCGTCAGCTGAAACCGGATGCCAACCGACTGGAGTGCCTTGACGAGCAGGGCCCCCTCGTGCGCATCCAGTTCACGAGCCGATTGCAGCACATCGTGGAGGCGCGGCTCTTGCGCCTGCAGGAATTCGCCAAACAGCGAGTGCAGCAGACCCTGTACCTCGACGCGATACTCCGCCGTGATGTCAGGCGTGTATTCCGACGTATCGAACCCTGGCGATACCACGTCGGACCCGGTGTCAGTCAGCCCTTTTCCAATCGACTCGGGTGATATCGACGCCGGTGGCGCAGCGTTACCGTCGTCTCCTTGTTCGCTCATAACTTTCACCACGCTCCTGCACGCCGTCACCACGTCGACTCGGAGCATACAGGCTGCCGGGACGAGGAATCCATCGTCGTCTCCGGGCATCAGAAGTCGAGGCAACCGCCAGAGAGGCAACCTGCAGGGATGTAAAAAATGGTGTTCGTAACGCACGAAAGGCGTCCGGGGGTTTGCGTAACTGTTACTTTTCGCTATCGGTAATTCCCGATTTTCGCCCCTACGCCAGGTGGAGCACGCTGATCATGAGCGCATCCCGCAATCGTTCGTCTCTCGCCGTGCTGGATCTCGCCGGCACTCCTCGACACGTCCTGTCGACGCTGGCAGTGGGTCTGATCGTCGTCTTTGCGTTGCCAGCAGTTGCTGCACCGCCCAGCCCTCCCGGCATGCCTTCCGGCAACGTCGAAGGCAATCTTGTGACGCTGACCTGGGGCGCGGCAAGCGACGACGAGAGTGTCACCGGGTATAACGTCTACCGCAACGACCGTTACCTGACCACGATCAACAGCGGCAGGCGCTACGTGGCGGAACTCGGCGAGGAGGCCACAACGAGCTTCTACGTCACCGCCTTCGATAGCCCGACGGACGGATCGGCGCGTGGCTACTCGAACCGCTCGCCCAAATACACGGCCACGCGCGACGAAGCCGCGCCGGACCCAGGCGGCCAGGAACCGGAACCGGACGACAACTCGAACACACCTGACCCCGATAACGAGCCGGATAGCGAGCTCGACAACGAGCCCGAAGCGCCCGAACCGGACGATGATGAACCGGGTATGCCCGACCCTGACGTCGAGATCGGTCAATACAACGCCACCTTGACCGAGGCTCTGTCGGTCAGCATCAATGGCCCGAGCAGCACCGATCGGAATCGCAACGCCAGTGCCCCCTCGGCACCGACGGGACTCGTGGCACTGCTGACGGCAGACAATTGGGTGGAGCTCGCCTGGGTGCCGTCGATCGACGACGGCCAGGTAGTTGCCTACGAGATCTACCGTGACCAGCAGCTCGTCGCCACGATCGACGATCAGGCCAACCCGCCGAATACCACGCCGCGCGTCGAAGAACTGCGCAGCCTGCGCACGACCACTTATATCGACTGCAACTACACCAAGGACCTCAACTGCCAGACGGTCGGGCAACCGCAGCCCGGCACGCGCCACACCTACCAGGTCGTTGCAGTCGACGACGACGGTATCAAGTCGGGCTTCTCGGATCCGCTGACGGTCGCGATGAACCTGATCGAGGGGAGCGCGGCTCCGGATCCCGCATCCGAGGGCTATACGCTGGCCTTCGGCGACGACTTCGACGAAAGCTCACTTGACTGGCGGAACTGGTTGCTGAAGATGCCCTGGGGCCCGGATGTCACGGTCAACGGCGAGACGCAGCATTTCGTCGATGCCTTTGCCAACAGCGCGATCGCCCTGCCCTACAATCCCTTCAAGCTGACCAGCGACCCGGAGGCGGAAGACGGGCGCGCGCTGAAGATCACGGCCATCCCGACGCCGCCGGAGCTATTGTCCCGCGTGAACGGCAAGCCCTATCTCTCTGGCGTTCTGACAACACGATCCAAGCCGAGCGGCGGCAAGCGTTACGGATATGTCGAGATACGTGCGAAGGTGCCCAATCAACGCGGGTTGCTGTCTACCTTCTATCTATTTCAAGCCGACGGAAATCAGTACGAGATCGACATTCTCGAGCACGTCGGTGGTGCCGCGGGCGTCACCACGCAGAACTACCACTATCGCGACGGCTTCCGCTACGCGGACACTGAATACAAGGGCGTCCCGCACGCCTCGCCGACCATGAGGCTCGAAACGGACCTCGACGCAGGTGCTCGTTACCATACGTATTCGGTTCTGTGGGAACCCGAACTTGTCATCTGGTATATCGATGGCATCGAGGTTCGGCGCCTGAGCGGCCCGCGTGTCTCTGATAAACCCATGGACATCGTCGCCCAGCTGGTCGTCGGCAGCAACTGGATCGGCGCGCCGGAAGGCGTCGACTTTCCGGTCTCCTACGACATCGACTACATCCGGCATTGGCAGAGGTAGTCGGCCGATCGCATCGCGCTAGCGTGGTGCACCGAGGCTTCATCAAGCTCGAAGCGGCCCGTCGAAACCCGGGGCGAATTGAAAGGCAGCCCCGTGTGCAAAGACTGGAAAGCGGGGAGAACGCAGGGTTTCGCGTGCTATCGAAACGCATCCACGCCAACCGGCGAACAGGAGCGTTTGACATGAACGAAGACATATTCAAGGGCAATTGGAAGCAACTCAAGGGTTCGATTCAGGCCAAGTGGGGTGAGCTCACCGATGACGAACTCGAAGAGATAGGCGGAGATCGCGAAAAGCTTGAGGGCAAGATTCAGGATAAGTACGGCAAGAGCAAGGAAGAGGCTCGCGAAGAGGTGGAGCGCGTTTCCAAGGAATGGGGTTGACCGACATGCGAACGATGGCCAGCCTGACGCGGGCACGAGTCGTCGGCACCTGACGGGGCCGTTCGACGCCCGTCGCGACATCGCGCGGTCTCGCGGCGACGCATGATGAAAAACCACGGCGATATTCATCAAGCTGGTTGGCGGATGCACCAAGACTCGGCCGGAGAGTCCCGTGACAGCGACCCCTACTGAAGATTCAGCCGTGCTGAAGATACTTGTGAGTCGGCTTCTCGCCATGACGCTTCTCGCCATTGCAGTGGCGATGGGCGCGTCGCTGTCGACTGCCGCTTATGGCAAGGGCGAATCGTCCGCTGAGGCAACCGACGATGCGTCGATCGTTGAACGCGGCATCGATCTTGATAGCGACGCGGCGAATGACGACTACATTCGCAGGCGGCTGAACGGGATCTACGACGAGCACGCGTGCCGAACGCGCAGGTCTACAAGGCTGTCATCGTCAATTACACACGTCAGCCGGAACGCCAGTTCGAATTCGACATCGGGGTCGATACCGATCTCGATCTCAACGCTGCACAAAGGACCGCCATCGCGACAATCTGTCGGGTATCGGGTGTCCTCACCGATCTGCCGGCCACGGTGCTGGTATCCGAACTCGGAGAGTCGACTGTTTCGCTGACCGTCCGGGCCTGGATAGATCAACGTCGCAGTGATCTGTTGAAGGTGCGAAGCGAGGCGATACGTCAGGTCAAGCAGGCCTTCGACGAGGCGGGCATCGCCATGCCGGAGCCGAAATATCGCGTTCGTTTCCGGGACGGACACATGAACATCGTGCCGGGCGACGGCGCTGCGAACAGCCGCGAGGTCGCAAGGACCAAGGATGATTCGCGACGAAGCGAGCCGGAATCGATCCCGATGATCACGGGGCCCGCAGATGAAGTCGCGGAGGGTAAGCGCGCGCGTCCAGTTAAGCGTATTGCATCGACGACCCGGCTCGTGGGCTTCAGCACGCGCCGGTTAGCCTGTACACGTCCGGGACGGAGCGCTCTCAACGTCGTCAGCATCGCTGCGAGCTGCCGACCTCTCGACCGGGTCGTGCGTCAACGCGTTTTCGACGCCTCGCTAGAGCGTCGTTTCGGCATGCACGTCGTCATCCCGCTTCGGATCGGGATTTCGGTCACCGAGCAGCGCGGTCGCCGACTTCCACAAGTAGCGAATGCCCTTGATACCGGAATTGTCCCAGTACTCGCCGATGGAGGGATCGAACTCGATCAGGCACAGGTCATCCTGTGACGGCCCATCCGGAAACCAGACTTCCCACGACTTGTTCCAGAGAGATTCGATCCGATCGCGATCCTGTGACACGTTCGCTGTGCCGGAGAGCGACACGAAAACCGCACCATCCTGAAGCGTAACGCAGCAATCCGGGTCGACACGGATCTCCACGACCTTGCCGGTATCGATCGAACTCGCGAAGGTCAACAAGCCGCTCGACTCATCGTGCTCCGCGATGTGCATCGGCCGGGACTGCAGGGTTCCACCCTCATCCCGGGTGACGAGCATCGCATTGCGAAATTCACCGACAAGATCCTGAAGTCTTTCCTTTATATCGTCGCTCATCTCTTCTCCAGCTCGCTCTGCAGTTTCAGGACGTTGTTGCCGTCGGCGACGCGAACGTAACAGGCGGGATCATCTGCCGTGCCGTTCCGCACCACCTCGCTACCGTCTATCGTGCGCGTCGTCCGTTCGGTGAAGACGGACTGGACAGTCCCCTCCCCATGGCCATCACCCCACTTCCACCTGACCTTGTCACCTTCCGACAACATGCGCTCTCACTCCTCATGTGTGGTTGGCCGAACGATAGTGGTTGCGGCGCCGCTGTGAATCAGCTTGATAAAACTTACACAGCCTGAGGCGGTGTCGTTGACTCGCGGTATTCCGGATCAGATGATGGCGTGTCGAACCTTCGCCGAAACCCACTCGCTGAACACGACCGTCGCGAGAATGACGATGAAGATAAAAGTGACCTGTGGCCAGGCCAGCACATTGAGCGAAGCCTGCAACTGCAGACCGATACCGCCAGCACCGACTAAACCGAGAATCGTCGACTCGCGAATGTTGATGTCCCAGCGAAACACCGTGATGCCGTAGAAGGCCGGCATGATCTGCGGCACGATCGCGTAGTTGACAACCTGCGCAGCAGAGGCGCCGGTCGCGCTGATCGCCTCTACCTGCAGGGCATCGGTCTCCTCGATGGCCTCGTACAGCAGTTTGGCAATGAAGCCGACCGAACGCAGGCCGATCGCGACGATGCCGGCGAGAATGCCGGGGCCGATGATGGACACCAGCCGTAGCGCCCAGATCAGCGAATTGATCGAGCGCGATGCGACGATCACGAACAGCGCCAAAGGCCGCACCAGCGGGCGGCTCGGGGTGGTGTTGCGTGCCGCCAGGAAGGCCACGGGCACGGCCAGTACGATGCCAAGCAGCGTACCGAGAGTGGCTATGTTCAAGGTATCCCACAGTGGATTCCAGAGCTGATCGATGTAGGACCAGCGCGGTGGGATCATGCGTCCGCCGAGATCAGCCGCCTGGCGCGGCGCATCGGCAACGAAGGCCCAGATGGTATCGGCGGTCATGATCTGCCAGCAGTAGACCGTCAGCGCGACCAGAGCCAGCCAACCCACCCAGAAAAGCAATCGATGGGCCGAGCTTCTATGTCGCCAGGTCGTTGCTGTAGTCATCGCTTCAATCTGCCCATTGACGCACGTAGCCCGACAGATACTCCGCGACCATCACGATGACGATGATGATCAACAGGATCGCACCAGCCGAATCGAATTCGTAGCGGTCGATGGCGGTGTTCAGGTTTGCCCCGATACCACCGGCACCGACGATGCCGATGACCGCCGATTCACCGAAGTTGATATCGAGCCGATACAGCGAAAGTCCGATCAGGCGCGGCATGACCTGCGGCTGCACGCCGTAATTCACCAGCTGCCACCAGGAAGCGCCGGTCGAGCGGATTGCCTCAGCCTGCGCCTCGTCGATGTCCTCGATGTCCTCGGCAAGAAGCTTGGCGAGGAAGCCGATTGTGGCAAAGCTCAGCGTCAGAAAGCCTGCGTATGTCATCCTCCATCGAGATGTCGCGCTACGCCAGCAGGGCTCGAGGCAGCCGCCCTGCCCTGCCAACCTCCACGGTACGCTGAGAAGGGCCGAGGAGATTACCCGGAAAATCCGGTCATACGCACGTAGACGATCTCGACAACCGACTCGTCAGCGCGAGTTCCGGGCCAGGGCAGCAAGGACTACCAAGACAAAAAGGCTCCTCTTTCGCGGCCCCACTTCGTGGTCATGGATACCGTGACGGATAGCCGTTTGATGCAACCTCCATCCTGCGACATCAGACCCGGTGCCGATGCAGTTTCGGACCTACCGACGACGATCGCGTTCGGCGCGTCGTCGTTCGAAGTCTCCGGGGCAAATGCTTCCCTCCGCTCTGCCTTCGATCTGATCACGCACGGAGTGAACACACGTCGGGACCGTTCCCGATGGTCCTTCACCGGCACGCATCGGTATGACCTCTATCCCCTGCTCCTGTGTCCATTCGATCAATGCCTGACGCGCTGGAGCCCAAGGGTGAAAGGCGTCGTAAGGACGGTTCTCGAGTATATGCACTAGTTTTTTGATTTCGCCGTCTTCGAGCTCGGTTCGTTCAGCGAGTTCCAGTGCCATCGGAAACCTTCCCCGAATGAGAGCATCAGTGAACGCCGTGTGCGTGAATTGCGGAGCGCATTCACTGCAGAGGTCAACGTCCGGATCTGCGCCGACTGCAAGCAAGAGATCAAAGGCGTCTGAATTCTCGTAATAAATCGAACACGCCAAGGGCGTCCTGAACCTTCGAGGGCCTGTTTCGCGTACCTGGTTCGGCGACGCGCCAAACTCAAGCATGAGTTCCAGCATTGCCGTATCGCGACTGTCGATCGAGAGACACAATGCCGGATCTTCGTCTGGGGACTTGACTGCGGTCTCCGGATCAGCGCCGCTCTCCAGAGCCCTTCGGACGGCGACCTCATCCTTTGCGACGATAGCTTCGATAAGCTGTTTATCCACAGCCGACGAACCCGAGGCCAATGATGCCCAGGCCAGTGCGACTGCCGCCACCAGCCCTGTTGCATAGCGTGTTCTGTCGAACTGGTTTTTCACGACAGCAAGCTCTCCGGTTTTCGCGAACGTTTCATGGTGTGCGTCCGCAATGTCTTACCAACAACATGTCGAGCGATTCGAGAACAGCCGCCATGGAGTGAAAATGGGTAGCACGGTCTGTGGGGTCCCACCACTGATGCGGTCGAGCATCGACCCAGGACTCTGGCGGGTCAGGAATCTCGGCATGCAGGCCCGGCGCCTCGCTTGCCTCGTAGGCGCCGGACGTGGCCATGAAGTTGCTGCCGGCCGTTATCGGATCGGACGCGGTATAGACGACGTCGACACTTTGCGAGGCGATGGCATACTCGACAATGAGTCCTGCCCGTTGGGCGGTTGCATGGTGGAGCGCGGCCGAATTGAAGACGGTAGCTTCGCGATGTGTCGCGATAGCTGCGAACGTCGCCAGCCCGCCTCCCAAAGAGTGTCCGGTATAGGAGATGTCCTCGCTAGGAAGTACAGTTGTGATATCCATCGCGAGAGCAAGCGCCAGATCATACTGCCGCGCCGGTTCCCCCTGCCCTTGCGCAATATTCGTGTCCCAGTCATCACCGACGTTGTCCGTACCTCGGAAGGAGAGGACGTATCGATCCTCGGCCGCGCTATACAGCAAAATCGCGTCGAATCCGTTGTCGCTGAAAGCGGCTGCACCCAGACCGATCTGGCCCGGCGCTACCAACGCCCAACCCGAAGGACAAGCAATTCCAGCGTAGGCGCAGTTGGCGAGTTCGGCCATTCGATAATCTTCTTCGAGATCGCTGCAGCTCTTGCCGATCGGCATCGTGCAGAAAGGATCGGGTGGAGGTGGGCGTGGCCGGGGACGACGTGGATTGTTGCGGTTGTATCTGATGTCGGGCGAAGCCCCGTCACGATAGTGTGCCTCGATCAGCTGTTGCACCCGAATCATCGTCAGCGCGTCGGTAGCACAGGCCGGAGCGCCATCGGCCAGTTCGATCAGTCGTTGGTCGCGCGCTTCAGGAGAATCGACCCGTATCTCCATCGCTCGGCATGACGGTAGTTCACCGAGAACCCATTTCGTTGCCAAGGCGCCGACGTCGGTCTTGCCAAACTCGAAGTAAATGATGTGTCCTTGTCTATCCGCCTTCAGGACGACCGGAACGGAGCGCTCTCGAATGGCGGCCCGTCCATGCAGACGCGCATCATCCGGATTGAGCTCAAGTGATCCCGAAAGCGAGTCGAGAAGTCGCTCACGGGTGTCGTCGCTCGACATCGGACCGCCTCTGCCCTTGCGATTGCCGTCAGTCTGGCTGGGTACATCCAGCACGGATTCGTCAGGTTCGCCAAGTGTGGATGCGGGGTAGCACCCGATGCACTCGACTCCGGGTTCGAGATTGGCAACTTGCGGCGAGTGGAGCGGCGAACCCTTTGCGGCATTGTCGTGGGGCCAGACGAAGCGTTGGCTACGCCCATCCAGCCAGGTGACCGATGCGGTTCCGGGGTTACGCTCAGTCGCGTCGTTTCGACGAATACTCAAGGCGTCGATACCTCGACGTTCTCGCCAGGACGTCGCCCTGCCGTTTTCGTCATAGCCCCACTCACTTTGCCATCCGTCGGCTGTCGTGGTTCTGGAGGTCAACAGGCGCGAGTCGATAAGATCGTCATGGTCGTAGGTGATCGACGTTCCATCGTCGAATGAAACACCGACAGGATTGCGATTCGCATCGTAGCGGTATTGAACGAGTGATCCATCTGGCAGCGTCACGCTCTTCAGGGCACCGATCGGCATGAGAGCCTCGCCCGTACCGTAGCGAGGAAGCACATCGGGGCGAGCGACATAGTTGAATTCGAGAACGTGCCCGACCGAGTCCGTGACCGTATGCAGGCGTCGATGTCGATAGTGCAAAGACAATGTGCCGCGTTGATCGGCAAAGTCGATCTTGACGAGGAACGAGCCATTGAAGTACAGGGTACGTCCATCAGCGAGATGCCATCGAGCATCTTCATCGAGCACGATCACTCCATCAGTGGCGTGTATCCCATGGTAGACCTGCTTGATCATGTCAGGATGCTCCTCATCGCCAGCGTCGACAACATCACGCTTCCGGCTTGTTCGAGGCGCTAGTTCGAATAACAACAGTCTGCCATCGCTCTGAACGATCTGCAGACGCGTATCGGAAACTCGCATCAGATTGACGTGATAGCCATGACGCCAGCCCGGACCGAGTCCGAGGTCATGATCTCGAAGCGAGCTGTTGTAGTGGCGTATCAATGCAAGCCCGCTACCAACTGCCCGGTAGTCGACCTCCCGTTGGTACTTGTTGCCGCTGGCGATGTCGATCGGATTGCCGACCTGACGGTTCAGATCACCGGGGGTTGCACTGCTGCCGACAGAGCCACTTGTCGAGCAGGACGGCGCACCGGCCGTCGGCGCCAGGCAGATCGCCAGTGCGGGATCTGCCGCGCCTGTCGCGTTTGCGGCGAAGCCGACTGAAGCCATGCCCACTAGCGCAGGCAGGATTCCAATGCACTGGAGAAGGTCCCGGAGGATCCTTCGCGGTGGATCTGTGCGCGGCGACCATGCGGGTACCGGTCGTGGTTGCCGAGTCAACGCGGGAAAACAGCGCATCCTTCGGCACTCGTCCTTGAGTGTCATTACCGGAATTCCTGACGCGAGGTTCCGTCCTCTGCACTCAGGAGTCTATTCGAATGAGAAAAGCGATGATCGGATGTGGGTCACAAGTACGGAATGCGTTACATGACGCGCGTTGATCCCTCCGTGTTTCGAGCAGAAATCAGCCCGCCGCCACGGGAGCGATCAATCCTGGTCGTGCAGAGCAGCGCACACTTTCAACCGATGAGAGGGTACGGTTTACCTGCGTCCGAGATCATATCGAGTTCTTGGCCGCATGCGCGTCATGCGTGAACGTACCAGCGACGAGAGACTTCCTGGCTAAGGCAGAAAGGCACCTCCGTTCACGTGCAAGGTCTGACCGGTCACATAGCGCGCTTTCGTGCTGGCGAGATAGGCGACGGCGTCCGCCACTTCATCTGGACGACCGCAACGCCCGGCGAGGTTCGTTCGCGAGCCATGATGATGGGGCTAATATACGTTTTGAGAATACACTACTGTACACTTTGAGCTAAAAATACTATACATTCCGGGATTCTCGAGCTTCTTGTACATGGCGGATGCAACACTGCTCGACAGATGGCAACGCGATAGCCTGGACGAGGCGCGCCGGAGCAGGCGAGTACTGCTTCTCGAAGGGGCGCGGCACTGCGGCAAGACCACACTCGCGCGAAGTCTTCCCGGCAACACCTTGTTTCGGACACTCGACGATATCGCCGTCCGCGAGGCTGTCGTATTCGATCTCAAGGGATTCCTCAAACATGACGCCGACATGCTCGTCATCGACGAGATTCAGCGCGCGCCGGAACTCCTCCCGGAAATCAAGCGAATCGTCGATGACAACACACGCCCGGGACAATTCCTGCTAACCGGTTCCGCCCGTCTGGTATCGCTGCCGAGCGTGACCGAGTCGCTGGCCGGACGGGTGCGGCGAATTCGACTGCGCCCGTTTGCTCAGGGCGAGTTGCATACGGTAGGCCCCGATTTCTTGAATCGCATCGTAGCCGGCAATCCTTTTCCCGACGATCCAACGGCCGACCGCGACGCTCTCCTCCAGACAGCGTTGCGCGGAGGGTATCCGGAGGTGCAGGCGATGGGCATGCGTGCGCGACGTTCCTGGCACAACGACTACGTTGACGCGATCCTGTCACGCGATCTACAAGACGTCGGACGCGTACGCGATGTCCGCAACGTTCGCAATCTACTCGTGGCAAGCGCTGCCTGGTCGTGCCGGCAGACCGACGTCACCTCACTGTCACGCGAACTCGGCGTGACGCGCATCTCGATCGAGACGTGGCTTGGCATGCTCGAGACGTTGTTTCTGCTCGAGCGCCTGCCCGCCTGGACGCGGACCGACTACGAGCGGGTCGGCAAGAAGGACAAATGGTTGCTGTCCGATCCTGGCTTGATCGCCTCGCTCTTGCGTTATCCGGACAACCCATCGCGACTATCAAATGATCAGACCGGGAAGATTGTGGAGGCGTTCGTCGGCAGCGAGCTGCTCGCATTGGCCGATGCGTCATCCGGACGTTTCTCGATCAATCACTACCGTGATAACGACAAACGGGAAATTGACTTCATGGTTGATGATCACGACACCGGCGGCTGCATCGGTATCGAGGTCAAGGCGAGTACCACGGTCGGTGCAAAGGACTTCAAGCACCTCCGCTGGTTCGACGAGAACCTCGCTGCCGGCCGCCCGTTCGCGGGAGTCGTCTTGCATGCCGGCACTGACGTCCTGCACTTCGGCAAGCGGCTACAGGCGCTGCCCACGAGCGCGCTGTGGAACATCTGAGTGTCCGGCATCGCGCACGTGCTGGTGAACGGCAAGCTGCGGTAAGAATCGTCGCGCCGACGCAAGGGAGCATTGATTCCGATACAGACCTCTCCGTCGCCCGGCTCACCATATTTAACCCGCCGCCATTCCAGCATCCACTCGCTCGCACAGCAGCTTGTGAAACCCGGCCGGCTTCAGCCAGTCGCCCCGGTTGAAGCTCTGTCCGGTCAGGAGATCCTTCACGAGAAGCGGCTCGTCGTCATAGCGCCTGACGTTCTCGTCCACGTCGGCCGGACGTCTGGCCCAGGAAGCCGCATACCACGCTGCAAGGTCGCGGCTGTCCTCGAGGCTGGCGTCGTTCTGCAGAATCAACCGGCACGGCTCGCTGACCACCGATCGGGAACGCACTCGCCCGCCGTAGTGCCCGCGCTTCTTCAAGGCCACGCGGTTTACGAATACGGGTTCGCAGCGTTCGGCTACAACGGCGGCGACACGCACGCGAACCGTACCGGCTGCGGCATCGCGCGGGCGAAACCGGTGGATGCCGCTTTCGCGCCGCAGGTATTCATAGCAATAGTCACCGCTGATGCCGAACTGCACGGGCTCGTCAGCGGACATCGGCTCGCGCAGCATCGTGATTGAATGTCCGCGTTCAATCGCCAGGTTCGCTGATCTCGCTCAGGGTGTCGTGCAGGTCTTCGATCCGTCTCGCGATGGAGTCGGCCAGGTCGAGCTCCGCCAGGACCGCATTCGCATGGCTTGCATCCGCCCACAGATCCGGGGCCAGCCGCTGCGCTTCCAGCTCCTCCAACCGCTGCCCAAAGCCGTTGAGGTCCAGTGCCTTGCGAATGGACACGATGCGGCGTCGTGTAGCCTTCAACGCATCGAGCATTGCAGCTCGTGTCACCGGCCCCCCGACGGATTCCGGACCGCCCGGGACGCCTTCGCATGCGTGGCACTCTGCTCGGTACTCAGGACTCGAACGGAGGTGGCCCCGCCAGACTCCCGAACGTTCACGCTCCTGACGTCCAGCTTCAGCATCGAACCCCGCGTCGGGTTGCGCTCCGCGAGCAATGTGGCAATCGGCATCACGATCTGCCGCTGGACCTGGCGCTTCAGGGCACGCGCACCGTAGCGGACGTCATAGCCCTCTTCCGAGATCCGGGTGATCAATGCATCGCTTGGCTCGACGGCGAGTTCGCGCGCACCGATGCCACGGCGTGCCAGCACCAGTGAAATCTCTTTCCTGACGATGCGCTCGACGTCCTCGCGTCGCAACGCACGGAACGGCACGACGCGCTGGAAGCGGTTGAGAAACTCGGGACGAAAGTAAGCCTCCAGTCCTTCGCGCAACCGGGCATCCCCGTCGTTCGCATCGCCGGGATTGCCAAAGCCTGCCGGCTTGCGGGAGGCCGCCTCCGAGCCGACGTTGGTGGTCGCGATGATGAACGTCTTGCGAAAGTCCACCACCGTGCCGCTCGCGTCCGTCAGTCGCCCCTCGTCGAGGATCTGCAGCAGCAGGTCCTGAATGTTTGCATGCCCCTTCTCGAGTTCGTCGAACAGCACGACCTGGAACGGCTGTTCGCGCACCGGATCGACAAGGCTTGCCGACGTGCCGCCCGTCTCGGCGTCGCCGATCAGTTGCCGGTAGGACTGATACGAGGCGAACTCCGACAGATCGAACCGCAGCAAGCGGCGTTCGCTGCCAAACAGATAAAGGGCCAGCGCCTTGGCAAGTTCCGTCTTGCCCACCCCTGTGGGCCCCGCTTAAAGAAAGGTGCCGAGCGGTCGCCCAGGGTCGTTGATGGCAGCCTTGAACAGCACGATCGATTCGACCACGGCGTCGACAGCCGCTTCCTGACCCATGACCCGATCGTGAAACCAGCGACCGATGTCGTTCACGCGCACTGTGCTGTTCGCATCGACTACAAACCGCGGCAGGCCGGAATAGATCGAGAAGACCTTCTCGACGAATTCGGGCCCCATGGGCTCGGGCTCGCCCTTCGCCGCCTTCTCATCGGCGTAGTGCCTGACGCGTTCGAGCAGTCGTAACGGCTGCCCCGGCCCCACCGTCGCAGGGAGGAACTGATCGCACAGCTCGGTGACCCGCTGCAGTGTCGCGTCGGTCGCGCCGAGCCTGAGCCCCGCCACGTACCGTTGCAGAATCGCGCGCAACTCGTCCGCCGACAGCGCATCGATCCTGACCACATCGAACATCGACATGAAGCCGCCGACCCTTTCGGCCTTTGCCAGCCCGTCGAGGGTAAGCTCGCCGATCATCAACAGACCACCTTCGGTCATCCGCGGCCGGTAGAGCTCGAACAGGTTCGACGGGCTCTTGGACGAAACGCCGGCGTGCGGCAGGTTCCAGACGTCACTCCAACACAACACAGCATTGGCACGCACGGCGTGGTCGGCTATCTTCGCAGCCCTGGTCTCCCACTCGCCGAGGTACTTAGTGCCCGTCATTACGTTGCCAGTGGACAGCTCCAGCAGCAGACGCTTGCCTCGCTTGCCGCCGGACTTTTCTGCCATCCGGCAGGCGAGGCCGTGCACCACAGCGCTCTTGCCGACTCCTTCGGGTCCAACGAGCAATACCGAACGTCCACGATCAAGCGACTCCACGATCCGATCCACCGACGCGTCACGGTGGAGCGGCACCTGCAACTTCGATTTCGCCGCGAGGACCGTCAAATCGCGTCCCACGGTGGATAGGTAGCTTGCGTCGCGACTCATCGATGCTCCGGTGCCAGTATCTTCTCTGGGGCTGCTGGGATGGTTCCACGGTAACTACTTTTCCACCAAAGCGGCAAGTCCGTCGATCTGTTTTCTGTAATGTCGTGCAGGGCATATTCCAATAAGTTACGAGCAGCCTGGAAGTTCACGGTGGCGAAGTCCTGCGCAGACACAGTCAAGCCTGGCGCACAGGTGGTACTCGATACTCATCAACGCAGATATCAGACCGAGCAGGATGCCGCACATCGACATGGCTACCTTGCCGGGCAGCGTGTCGCGTAATCTCCACTGACCGGTACCGGAGATCGGCTTTACCGACAGCCATCCGGCGACGCCTGCGAAGACGATCTGAAACAGCTCGGGTTCAGCACTACGCGCAAGCATGGCCCCCCGCCACGCCAGCCAACACCGGCAGCTCCCACGCCTTCAGCATCGCCACGTCCAGCGTGCCGCATTGCGCGTGCCGACGTGCGGACAGCAACGTGCCACCCACCGGGCATTCCAGACAGGCCGCACCAGTAGCCTCGACCGCGGCGCAGATCGTCACCTGTTCACGCGGCAGGATCGTGCTGGTATCGATAACAATCGGACTACACTCAGAACCCTGCGGGGTGGGGTGCGACCGGCGCGATATCGATGGTCGACACTGACTGATAGCAACTAGCGGTCTTCCACCTTGGTATTGACGAATCAGGAGACGGGCATGCACATCGTTCTCGGCACAATGACGTTCGGAGGGCAGGTCGACAGGGCAGGCTCGGCGAAGTTCGTCGAGCTTTTCGGCGAGCGCGGGCACCGTCAGCTCGATACCGCCTACGTCTACAACGAGGGTGCGACCGAGACCTTGCTCGGCGAGCTGCGCGCCCACGGCGTCATCGACAGCCAGCCGATCGCGGGCAAGGCAAACCCGAGTGAGCCCGGGGGCCTGACGCCAGCGTCTGTCGATCGCCAGCTCGAGACTTCGCTCAAGCGCCTGGGTACGGATACGCTCGATCTGTTCTACCTGCACATGCCCGACCTCGAAACGCCGATCGAGGAGACGCTCGCGGCGGTCGCCGAGCAACATGCTGCCGGGCGTTTCCGCCGTTTCGGGCTCAGCAACTACGCCGCCTGGCAGGTCGCCGAGATCGTCGGGCTCTGCAAGGCCAATGGCTGGCCGCGTCCGGTCGTCTACCAAGGCATGTTCAACGCGCTGACACGCGACGTCGAACGCGAGTTGCTGCCGTGCCTGGCGCATTTCGGCATCGCGTTCTACGCCTACAACCCGCTGGCGGGCGGACTCCTGAGCGGCAAGTATCGCAGCGTCGACGAGCTGCCTGCCGGCGGTCGCTTCGCCGCCAACGAGAGCTACCAGACGCGCTACTGGAAACCGTATTACTTCGACGTCATCGGACGCTACGCCGATCTCTCGCGCCACCACGGCATCGAGCCCGCTGCCGCCGCGCTGCGCTGGCTCCTACACCACTCGGCGCTGGCCGAAGACGGCAACAACGACACTGCCGGTGACGAGAGGGCGAACGCCGTCATTCTCGGCGCCACATCGGAGGCGCATCTGGTCGCCAATCTCGACGCCTGCGAGCAGGGACCGTTACCCGCCGAACTTGTCGCCGCGCTCGATGAAGGCTGGGAGAAAGTGCGTCAGGCTTGCATCAAGTACTTCAGGCCATGAGGTCGCGATGTCGTCTTGACACTCCGCTGTTCTGGTGCTGCGCATGGGGGTTCAGATGTCTTTCATCAGTCGTAAAGCATCGTAGATTGCAGCGTGAGTGTTGCGCGCCGACACGGCATCGCCAATCCTGAACAGCTGAAAGGCGCCCGAGTCGTTACGCACGATCGTCTGCGGCCTCCCGTCGATCAGCGCGTTCTGATCCACGGCGCCACCGTTGGACGACCTTGGCTTCAACTCGAAATAGAGTTCGTCCAGCGGCAATGTGCCGTAGTTGACAACGACTTGATCGTACTCGGCGTCGTACGAATGATCGCTGTAGTCGGTGCCGATCTTCGCTATCAGCTTGTTGCCGTCGCGAACCACATCCAGCAGTCGCCGCGCCACGGTGAAGGTGACGTCCTTGTCTTGCAAGGAGCGCATGTAGGGCACAAGGTTCATCGCCATGACGTCGGGCGCGAACGTCCGATCAGGCGTCATGACTTCCACAGTCGACCCGGCATGTGCAGCGACCTCCGCTCCTTGAAGCGCCGGGTGATCACCCGACTCGTCGTAGATCAATACACGCTGTGCCGGCTGGACGTCTCGCGCAATCAGATCCCAGGTAGTCACCACATGCGCCTGTTCACCGCGCTTGGTTTCAAACAGCTCGGTATTCGGCAATCCACCGGTTGCGATTATCACGACGTCGGGGCTCAGGGCTGTCACATCACCGGCCTCTGCCCAGAGATTGAATTTGAATTCGACCTTGCGCCTGGTGCACTGAGCCACGCGCCAGTCAATGATCGATATCATTTCGCGCCGCCGCGGCGATTGCGCTGTCAGCCGCACCTGTCCACCGGCATGGGAGGCGGCTTCGAACACCGTCACCCGGTGGCCGCGCTCTGACGCGACCCTCGCCGCCTCAAGCCCCGCCGGACCGGCGCCGACAATCACCACCACTTTCTGTTCGTCGGCGGGTTGGATGTCATGAGGCATCGTCAACTCACGTCCGGTGGCTGCGTTGTGAATACACAGTGCCTCACCGCCACGATAGATTCGATCGAGGCAGTACGTTGCGCCAACGCAGGGCCGGATATCTTCTTCGCGCCCGTCTTCGAGTTTGCGCACAATGTGTGGGTCGGCCATGTGTGCGCGCGTCATGCCGACCATGTCGAGCAAACCAGCAGACACGGCGTGCCGGGCTGTCGCAAGATCCGGAATTTTCGCGGCATGGAAGACCGGCATGCCGGTCGCTTTCCTCACCTGGCCGGCGAAATCCAGATGCGGCGCGTTAGCCATTCCCTGTACCGGAATGAGATCGGTCATCGCCGGGTCCGTGTGAATGCGGCCGCGCACCACGTTGAGAAAATCGATCTTTCCGGACTCGGTCAGGCGCCTGGAAATATCGATGCCCTCCTCCGCCGTGATTCCTCCCTTCTGCACCTCATCGGCGGTGAAGCGCAAACCCAGGATGAACTCGCTGCCAACACGTTTGCGAATGCCGTCTACCACATCCATCGGAAAGCGAAGACGGTTCTCGAGCGAGTCCGCACCATACGGCCCCACCAGATCGTTCGTCAGCGGTGACCAGAACTGATCCAGCAAGTGGCCGTACACCTGCAGCTCGATCCCGTCCATGCCGCCGGCCTGCATCCGCTCCGCCGCGTCGGCAAAATCACCGATGATCCGCTCGATATCCCAGTCCTCGATGAGTTTGGGAAACGATCTGTGTGCAGGCTCCCGGTGCCTGGACGATGAAACCGAGGGCAGCCAGTCGCCCTTGTCCCAGTTTGTTCGCCTGCCCAGATGTGTCAGCTGAATCATTGCCGCACAGCCGTGCTCGTGGAGGCCGTCCGTCAGCTGCCGTATCCAGGGAACCACGTCGTCCCGGTAAACCAGCACATTGTTGAAAACCGGTGGACTGTCCTTGCTGACCGCGGCCGACCCCGCCGTCATCGCCAACGCCACCCCGGCCTTGGCACGCTCCACGTGGTATGCGACGTAGCGCTGTTTCGGCATCCCGTCCTCGGGGTATGCCGGTTCGTGACTCGTGGTCATGATGCGATTTCGAAGCGTCAAGTGCTTGAGCTGGAATGGCTGCAGCAATGGATCTTTTGACATGCGCAATACCTCTCGGCAGTATTGACGCCATAGTCACCACCCATGACACTTGTGTCAAGAATTACGGAATCTCAGCCACCGCAACACGCCGTCATGGCTGGCGGGAAACGACAGAAAACCACAAATGGAAAACAGTACGACAAGACTGAGCCCCGGAGTGAAGCATCCCGGAACCCGCGATGCCTGGTTCAACGCGGGTTATGAGCTCTTGACTGAATGCGGCGTCGATGCAGTACGAATAAAGACTCTGGCAGAACGCGTGAAGCTGACTCGCTCTGGATTCTATTGGCACTTCAAGGATCACAACGCGTTGCTCGATGCGTTGGTCGAATTCTGGGAAGCTTCGAACACCGGCCTGCTGATTGCCCAGTCCGAAGCCTACGCAGAGACCATCACCGAAGGGATGCTGAATCTGTTCGATTGCTGGCATGACGAATCGAAGTTTGATCCGCAGCTCGATCTGGCCATACGCAATTGGGCCCGAAGCGATTCCGACCTGCGTGTTCGACTTGATTCCGCGGACAAGCAGCGCATTGAAACCGTCACGACATTGTTCCGGCGCTTCAATTTTTCAGAGGAACAGGCTCAGGTTCGAGGCATGGCAGTGATCTACACACAGATCGGCTACATATCGATGCAGGTGACCGACGACAAGGAGATGCGGATTTCTCGCGTACCACACTACGTGGAGATGTTTACCGGGCTGGCGCCGAGTGCATCGGAGTTTGCCCGGTTCAAATCAAGGCACGGATACACGAAATAAAGGATATCCGGGATTTCCAAACCTGTTTGAGGGGACTACAGACGGAAGGATTCCGCCACGTGCGATTGCAGCTCGCAATGCCGAGACTCATCGCAGGCTCGATCTTCACCTTCTCGCTCGCCTCGGAAACTACATCATCCCGCAGATCGTCGAGAGGTCGGCGCGCATGATCGGGCAGACCGATACAGGTGCTGATAGATGCCCGGTAGACCGTCAACATGATACTGACGGTCCACCGGGCTCAGGGAATACCAGGATATCCAATGCCCGGTCGATCAACGGTCCGATGTCAACTTCCCTCGTCCGGTCCGAGATAGATCAGGCTGTCGAAGGCACCGAATCCATAGTTGTCGGAGAGCACGAAGCCCTGGTCGTCGAGGGGCAATATCTGCAGTCGCTCCGGAGAGATACTGAAAGGGATCTGAAGCAAATCGGTCAACGGGCGCTGCACACCGGAGACAGGCGCCGTATCGTCCATGCCGATCAGCTGTTCAAGGTTCCCCTCCAGATCAACCTGCCACAGTGCATCGACAACCGTCGCGTTGAGTTCCGAATCCGTCACTCTCCCGACAAACACGAGGCGCCCTGCCGAGTCGACCGCCGGTCGACCGAGCACGCTGAAGAAAGTCGACGGAAGAAACGGCTCCGGCAGTGCGACGCTCGAATCGAGCAGGAACGTCAGCCCCGTCGCCCCGGGCGCACTGATCGCCCCGTGCGGCTGAGCCGATTCCGGTGCCCCACCGAACAATGCAGCTCCGAGATCCCTGTTCTCGAACGTTGATCGGAAGGCAACCTGTCCAGCCGAATTGATCGACAACGACTGTTCGCGTCCCGAGAACGTTTCGCTGGTACCGTTGAGCTGAACTTCCTCCCCTTGCAGCGCAAGCAGCCGACCACCGCCGTCAGGAGGGAACACCCAGTAAGACCAACGCGTGTCAGGTCGGAATTCACCCGTTGGTGTGGACAGGATCGAATAGACCACGGCCGACCCATCTGCAGTTACGCCGAGTAACTGGATGTCCCCAAAGGTAGATTCCGTCGTCCCGGGTACCGTGTCGCCAGGCGACACCACCGAAGTGTAGACACCACCCTTGTACCTAAGTACCGCGGATCCACTGGTGCAGTTCTCGTCTCGAACGTAGGTGTCGAGGTTGGCTCTGAAGACGAGTGTTCCGTCATCGAGAACGGCTGGTCGACTGTCTGAATTTCGGAAGTTCGGGCCAACGAATACTCGGCAACTGCCCAATCGGGGCGCGTTGTTGACAGCGCGATCGCTCGTCTCGGCGACAGCCACAAATTCGCCGCCGCCGTCGACAAGCCACAGACCTGCTCCGTTATCACTCGTGCGTGCCTCTATGGCGGTCCCTGAATGAAACGCGAGCACCAAGCCAATCAGCTCGATACAATCAGAATCAACACTGCCGTCAAGTGATCGCCACGCTCGACAATACGCAGGGAAGGAGACCCGGAAACGCTGCTATTATGCTTGACGTGACGCGACTTGTTGCATGGCAGCTGGCCCGTTACTTGCCACCCACGCTTCCAGAATTCGGCCTTACTGGTAAGCAGATCTTCCGGTCGACGCGCGCCTTGGAAGTGCACCGGCTCAATATCCATCAACATTGCAACCTCAGATATCCACGACACTATTCGGGATCGGGTTGCAATTCTCGCCAATCAGCCGTATCCCTTGAGATCGAATTCTCGTGAAGGGTCAGGCTTCCAGGCGCCAGCTCTTGCGGTTCTTGTGATTATCGCCACCACATCGGCGCTAACATCTGGAACCGTGCCAATGCACAAAGGCGCTCTGAAGATTAAACTGGACTACTTCAGATTGACTTATTGGCACAGCCGGAAATCTCTGCAGAAAACACGACGACAGACCCTTGGGGCGTGATCGCCCGTGTGCAGCATTCTGATTAGATCAGCTGAGTTTCGGCGATCCGGTCTTGGCAAGACTACCTTGTCGTTCGCTGATCTCCGGAGCACAACGCGTTGCGCGAGGGGTTTTTCATTGAGCCTCTCGATGGTCGTCGGCGAGTCACCACAGCAACACATGGGTATCGAGTAGCAACGGATTCACGAATCACTCGAGCCGTCGAACGCATCGAGAAGCTCGACAAGTGCCGTGTCGAAGTCGTCGGCAATCTCTATTTTTCCCTCGTAGCGACCTGGTTTGCGCTCAGCGGGAGCGACTCAATGTGGCGTGAGATCGAGATAAGGCTTGATAGTCAGTGACGCGCGGGCATTCGATGTCAGCCGAAGCCAATGTCCAAGCGCAGCCTGATGTACGGGCAGCCGCACAGCACGCTTCTCGATCGGCTCATCGCGTAGATGCTCTTGCGTGGCACGATACAGGCGGATTCTCCTGGAGCGGCAAATATGGATCTCGGTCTCGACAGCACCACCGTCATCATCACGGCCGGCGGTGCCGGAATCGGCCTCGCCATCGCAAAGGCCTTCGTCGCCGAAGGCGCGCGCGTCGAAATCTGCGACATCGATACGGCGGCGCTCGATACCGTGCGCCAGTCCCTGCCGAACGTTGGAGTCACGTGCTGCGACGTGACTGACCGTACCGCGGTGGGCGCATTCATTGACGACGCAGTCAAACGACTCGGCGGTCTCGACGTGCTGGTCAACAACGCCGGCATAGCCGGTCCCACTGCTCCCGTCGAGGACATCGCACCCGCGGATTGGGACCGCTGTATCGACGTTTGCCTGACCGGCCAGTACAACTGCATACGATGCGCCGTGCCTTACCTCAGAGGTAGTGACAACGCCTCGATCGTCAACCTCTCCTCTGTCGCCGGTCGGTTGGGCTTCGCGATGCGATCGCCCTACGCAGCAGCAAAGTGGGCCGTCGTCGGGTTGAGCAAGTCACTCGCGATCGAGCTGGGACCAGACGGCATCCGGGTGAATGCGATCCTGCCCGGCATCGTCGCCGGTGAGCGGCAGCGGCAGGTCATGGAGGCCAAGGCGCAAGCGAAAAACGCTACGTTCGATGCAATCGAGGCTGAGGCATTCTCCTACACGTCGATCAAGGACTACGTCACCGCCGAGCAACTGGCCGACCACATCCTGTACATCACCAGCACGCGCGGCCGGACGGTCTCGGGCCAGGCAATCTCAATTTGCGGTGACGTAGGCATGCTCGCCTGACTGGTGGGCCGATCGGCCCTCGGATCGGGTCGACTGTTCCCGCTCGGCCTTATTACCGTGATCCTCACCACCGCGACTGGAAACACATTGGAAATCAGACCGCTCTGATCCAAAATGTCTCCAGCGACACGGCATTCTTCCGCGAGTAACCTGACACCAATAGGGTGTCTGTTGCTGTGCTGGCCCGTCGGGGTTGCGGCGCACGTGAAGTGGTTTGCGGACTACGACCTTCTCGAGCCTCCCCGTCAACTGCCGCAAATCGTTTCCGGCGAGTATTTCCTGGCTTTCTGTCTGTTCGTCGCACCTATCGTGTTCGCAGTCACAGTCATCGACCAAAGCATGGTTGTAAGGCGTTGCCCCCTGTACCGGCATTCGATCCAGCTTGCTGATCGGGTGCAACCCAGCGTACCGATGGCCCTGCGTCTGGCGACCTGCATTTTCTTTCTGACTGCTGCAACTGCGGGCGCGATTTCCGATCAAGTGTTCATTCTGACACCCGAACTTGAAACCCGACATGCGTTGGTCGCGGTCATCCAACTGGCTATCGCCCTGCTCGCACTGAGATCTCACACGGCCTACCTGTCAGGTCTCGGTATTGTCGTCCTTTACGTCATTGCGGTCACTGAATTCGGGATCTACTACATTCTTGATTACCCGATCTTCGTCGGGGTGGCTGCCTACCTTTATTTCAGCCTGATCGATGCCATCGGACACTTCGTCATCATTGTCGTTCTGCTGATACTTGTAGCAAGTCGCAACACAGTGAAGTGGCCACTTGAATTCGGCAGTCCCATCGTTGCAGGCCTTGCCCACACCGCCCTCTTCTTTGGATTGTTAATCTCGCTTGTCGGTATCTACGGGGTCGCTTACTGCCTGAGCTACAACTCGGTAGCCGGGTAATCGGTCAGATCATGAGACGCCCGATTCGCCCACCACGATATGCGGTCGCTATGCCACTCGCTCGCCATCGTATAAATGATGAACGACACGCTTTATCCTGTTCACCCGCCTGTTCGGACAAGTCGCACGACCGAAGCACGCGAGCTTGACGAACGAAGGCATCTCCATGGTGAAGCGTGTGCCTGGTCCAGCTACCCTGCGCAGAAGAGCCTTGCCAGAGCGCTAGCCTCTGGAATAGAGAGCCACTCGATGAACTCGACGGCGAGAGCGACGTCGCGAAGCGTTGCGCCGCCGAGCGCGCTGTCGCGATGACCTCAGTCGACGAAGGCCTGCCAGGCTCACGAAAATCCCGGAAATCTGAATCAGTACGGACGCGAGATTGAAGTCACTCGTCAGGCTGACCAGCACCATCGCTGCCGCCAGCAGGTTCATCGCCCAGTAGGTGTACTCATCAACACGTAAATGACCACCCTGGAGCAAGGAGTACGCGAGCAGAAAGAGAATAACGCCTGCCAAGCCAGCAAGATCAGTCAAGGACATTGTGAAATCGCTCATCGTTGCGCCATCGAAACTCATCGACGCAACATCATGCGATCGTACTCAAGAGTCGCTCAAATGTTCGTTGGGATTAGGCGAAGAGTTAGTGGGCCGCAACGCCCGATCAGTGCTGGAGATTCGTGACGCCGCTTCCTCTGCGAAGTTCAGCGACTGCTTCTTTTAAATCAGCGACGGTGATCGAGGGGAAAACGGCCGTTGGCCATTGCGTGCGAATCTGTTGAGGAACCAAGGTGCTCAACCAGCGCGCGTGCACCGAATACCGGTGCTTCTTCAGCAAGAACGGCAAAGCCGAGGCGGTCCGGATTGAAGGCGCTGGAAGACTGCAGCTGCCCTCCGACAATGTCGATCAACCGCTGGCGCGGGTAACCGGGCATGCCGGGTATACCACCACCGATGACGATCATGTCCGGCTCGAACAGCATCCCGATAGTGGTCACCAGAAAAGCCTGCCAGGTCACGAAGCGCTGCAGGTCCTCGTCCAGTGCTGCATTGCCACGATGCTCGAACATCGCATCGATCGGCACCCTATGCTGTTGAGCCAACGCGAGCAAGGTATGACCGGACGCATGCGCCTCGACACAGTCGTACTTGCCACACTTGCACTTCAATCCAACCATTCCGACCGGAATGTGGCCAGCCTGTTGACAGGTCGAACGCGGCAGAAAAGGATCGCCACCTTGCAACCAGGCACTACCGATACCCGTACCGAAATACAAGCCAAAAACCGAATCGCGATTCTGCGCGACACCGCATCGCCATTCGCCAAGCAACTGCAGCATGATGTCCTGCTCGAATACCACCGGCACATCGAGCGCAGCGCGCAGTCCCTGGATCAAGCTGAGACCCTCGAGTGCAGGAACGTTATTACACTGACTGATGCGCTCGCGCCGCTCGTCCAGCATGCCGGGAATTCCCACGACCAGTGCATTCATATTCAGCTGATGCGAATTTGCGAACCGACTGATGACCGCCGCCAGTACAGCGTGTGGCGCCCCTTGAGTACCGTCAAAGTCGCGGCTCTTCAGCGTACTGAAGGCGGCCAGCGGCACCCCGTCCCGCAGCGCGCCGAGACGCGTCTTGGTACCTCCGACATCGACCACGATCACATCGGCCTTCATCACGCGCTCCCGGTCAAGCTACCGTGTCCTCTGGCGAGTGTGCTCTTGCCGATGCCCGGTAATCCAGCGAGTTCGAACAGCATTCAAGCGACCCTGCTGCTACGCTTGTCGCTGGCTTCAACCCTCGCGACGGAGCGTCCCCGCACGTGAGCCGCACGATTCGCACCATGGAGGAGTTCGCGGCGTTTGCCGGGCTGTCGCGGCAGACTGTGTCGAAGTACTTCAACGACCCTGATTCGGTTCGACTTACGACCCGCTCTCGCATTGAAACGGCCGTGCAGGCATCCGGCTTCCAGCCGAACCTGCACGCGATGAACCTCAATCGCCGCCAGTCGCAGCTGTTGGGTGTCGTCGTGCCCCACTCGCTTGACCCGTTCTACATGTCGATCACGCGCCGTATCGAGCAGGTGGCGACGGATCACGGCTACATCGCCTTCACGCTCAGCTCCGACGGGCGACCCGATCTGGAAGAGCGAGCGATACGAACCTTCGCGTCGATGAACGTCGCCGGCACGATCATCGGGCCGCTGGGCGCCAAGCGCCGACGATCGCCGCTGCGCGCGGCCAAGCTGGACATGCCGATCGTGGCAATGGACTCGCCGCTGGACGATGCCACCGCCTTCGTCGGCACCGACAACCATGCCAGCGTCACCCTGATGATCGAGTACCTGTGCCGCTCGGGTGAACCACCGGCGTGGTTCGACATTGCGGCGATCAACCAGACCGCCATAGAGCGTCGCATTGCCTATGAGAACGCCATGAAAGCGCTGGGGCACGAACCGCGTTGGCTGACACTGCAAGCCTGCAATGACTGGAACTTCGAGAGCTACGCATACACCGAAGCGAGCCGCTTGTTCAACGCCGGCAAGCTGCCGTCGAGCACCGTATTGTGTGCGAACGATCGCCTGGCCTTCGGCGTACTGTCGGCTGCCTGGAATGCAGGATTGAATGTCGGTCGCGGCGCCGACTGCGACCTTCGCGTTGCCGGCCATGACAACCACCCGCTGAGCGCCTATGCCTGCCCGCCGCTGACGACCGTGGCTCAAGACCACGAGCGCATCGCAGAGATTGCGGCCGAGCTCTTGTTCGCCCGCATCGAGGAGCGCGAACCGCGCTCGTCCGCTTCCGACAGGCACATTCTGCTGGACGGCACTCTGGTCATGCGGGCCTCGGCCTGAACGATGGTGCACAAGAGCCGTGCCTGCGCTATTCATCGATAACCCAGACGCAGAAGCGTCTCACGGTTGTCCCGTACTGCGCGTGCCGGATCGGCCTCCGCCTGCTGTGACTCTTCCTCCACGACCACCCAGCCGTTGAACCGAGGCGCCTGCATCACCAGCTCGATGACTGCTGTCACGTCGCAACAACCCGCCCCCAACATGGCCCACTGACCGTGTTCATCCACATCTTTCAAGTGTACGTAGCGGATACGGGATCGGTAGGTATGCAGCGTGTCCATCAGATTCTGCCCGCCACGCAGTATGTGCCCGGTGTCTGGAACCCAGCCGACCGTCTCTTCGTCGAGCTGCGCGAACAGGCGGTCGTAGTCAGCACGATCGAACAGCAGCGTGTTGTGATGCGAGCTGGGGTGGATCGTCACCGGCACGCCCGCATCGGCACCAAGCGCAGCGGCACGGTTGTAGATCTCGGCAGCGATCTCGAACTTGTCCTCACGCGGACCCATCGATACGACGGTGGCCGATCCGAGCGAAACCGGTGCACCTGGAAAGTGGGCTGCAAATTCCAGCCAGCGCGCCGTAGTCTCCAGATCCGCGTCTATCGATTCTGACAGCGTGAACCCACTGGCCGACCCGAACGCGAAGGCCGCCAGTTCCAGCTCGTGCGTCTGCAGGGCCGCCGCGAAGTCGACGGGTCGAGTCGCGTAATCCCCGATCATCGTGTCAGTGATCTCGATACCTCGATAACCCCCGTCGGCAATTGCCTTCAGCAAGGCATCCGGCCCCTGCGTCCACCGATCACCCAGCATTTCCCAGGTAAAGGTCTGACATCCGAGTCTTGGCGTTTGTGTGCTCAAGCGACTGCCCCGTGTTGCAAGGTGTGTGCAGCCCGTGTCGGCTGCGTCGAAACGGCCAATCGGCGACTATCAGTGCCGCCAGAGCAAGCGTATCTGGCACACTCCGCAGCACCGAACCCGTTACGCACCCCCGAAGGAGACCCAGAGAGATGACACAGGGCAACGATCCGCTTCTGATCGGTGTTGTCGGGTGCGGTAACATCGCCGAGACCTATCTGAGAAACGCAAGCCTGTTTCCCGGAACCAGAATCGTTTGCTGTGCTGATATCAACCCTGAACAGGCGCGAATCCGCGCGAGCGAGTACGGCCTCGACGCACTGACCGTCGACGCCCTGCTGGCGCGCGGCGATGTCGACCTGGTGCTGAACCTGACCGTACCGCGCGCTCACGCAGAGATATCGACAGCGGCACTCCGCGCCGGCAAGCACGTCTACACCGAAAAACCGCTTGGGGTCAGCCTTGATGAAGGTCGTCGATTGCTCGATGAGGCCGAACGAGCGCAGCGTCTGATCGGGTCCGCACCCGACACCTTCCTGGGTGCGGCCGGTCGGCGCGCCCGCCAGTTGATCGATGACGGCCTGATCGGCACGCCGGTCACCGGCACCGCCTTCATGCTCGGGCGAGGCATGGAGCACTGGCACCCGGATCCAGCGTTCTACTATCAACCGGGAGCCGGCCCCCTGTTCGACATGGGGCCCTACTACCTGACCATGCTGGTCAGCCTGCTCGGCAGCGTGGCCCGGGTGCAGTCGCTTGCCAGCAGCGGCCAGGTTGAGCGGCTGATCACTGCGGACGGCCCGCTGCAGAACACGACGTATCCGGTCGAGACGCACACCACCGTGTTGTCGTTGCTGCAATTCAGCTCCGGTGCGATCGTCAACTTCGGTACATCCTGGGACGTGTTCCGTCATTCCAATCACCCGATAGAGATCCACGGCACCAAAGGATCTTTGCGGTTGCCAGACCCGGATACCTTCGGTGGCACGGTATCGGTGTCGGCGCACGGAGCGCCCTGGGCCCACCATGACTCGCGCAACTGCGCCTACGGTGAACACAACTGGCCGTACGACGCACCGGACCGTGCCAACTACCGCATGCTCGCCATCGCCGACATGGCTGTCGCGATCCGTTCGGGTGAGTCGCCACGCGCCTCCGCCCAACTGGCCCTGCACGTGCTCGATGTCATGGACTCGATCGCGCAGGCTGCCAGCACAGGCCGCTCGCACGATGTATCCAGCAGCGCCGAGCGCCCACCACCTTTGACCGAGTCGGCTGCCGTCGCCCTGAGCGTCTGAAGCTGTCGGCTGTGCCGGGTGTCGTCTTATGGCGAAGCGCCTCACCCTGACACACGCTCGGGCCAGGGTGCATGCGGAGCGCTCAACAGGTGCTGTACCGCCGCCAGTGTCACTTCGGTGCTGCGCCCGCCCAGATACTCGGCGGAAAGCGCCGCCGCAGCCGCGGCGAAGCGGACGCTCTGTCGGGGATCCTGCCCTTGACTCAGGGCCGCGGCGTAAGCGCCATGGAACCAGTCTCCGCAGCCTGTCGTGTCCACCACATCCACTTCGAAGCCTGCCTGGTGCCACACCGCTTGACTGCCGCGCTGCCGTAACCAGGCGCCCGACGCGCCTCGCGTGATCACCACCACCTCGCTTTGCTCTGACCACAACGCACCGATGATGGCGTTGACCGAGTCCTCGCCGGTCACCGACGCGGCAAACTCCCACGGCAGCACCAGATGCTGACACAGGAGCAGCAGATCATCGGTCGCAGAGCCGATGCTCCACTCCACATCGGCGATCACCGCGATACCGTGCAAGACGGCTTTATTGACGATGGCCGGCGTAGACGCAGCATACGCATCGATCAGCAGGACGCGCGCTGTATCGAAGTCATCAAGCGACAGCGATGGCGGAGCACCCAGGCAGGTGTCATCGCGGTAGGCGATGAAGCGTTCACCGGTGCAATCGACAAGGATGGTAGAGCGCACCGGACGGGCCTGCGCTGAATAGGTGGCCATCGACAGGTCCACTCCACGCGAACTCAGACCCTCCGCTACCGACGTGTCGCGCGGATCAGTCGACAGCCAGCCGACATAGCCGGTAGAAGTGCCCAGCGACGCGGCAGCCACCAAGGCGGTGGCGACGTTGCCGCCCTGTGCATGCGACTCCGCAAGGACACGACCCTTGCCTCTGGACAGCGGCTGGTCGACGCGCAGCAAGTGGTCGACCGCCACGGACCCGAAGCCGACGATCTGGGGCCGCTCGCCCATCAATCAGGCACCCGCTGCCTCGATTGCAGCTCGCGCGTCGAGGCCATCGTGAATCACGGACGTGAACGCCGCACCCGCTATCGCCGGATCACCGTGCCCCCACAGGTTTCGGCCAACGACCGCACCCACCGCACCGGCGTTGATCGCGTCCACGGTATAGGCGAGCGCGCCTTCCAGCGTATCGGTCTTCGGTCCACCCGCGATGACTACCGGTACGGGGCAGGAGTCGACAATCTCACGAAATGCATTCATGTCCCCCGGATAGCCAACCTTGATAACGTCCACACCGGTCTCGATACCGATGCGCACCGCATAGGCGATCGAGTCCGGCGTGAAGACGATCGTCGGTACATCAGTGAAATCGCGGGGATAGATATGCGCTACGACCGGCATGCCGAAGCGATGCGCATCGCGCACCGAATCGGTCAGCCAGCGAATGTAGTTGCCTTCACTGCCCCCACCCAGCGGGATCGCCACCGCCAGGGCATCAGCACCGAGCCGAACCGCATCCTCCGGCGTAGCGATCAGTTGCTGAATGCGGTCGTCCGCCGTGAAGCAGCCGCCCTGCACAATCAGCGCGGCCTTGCCGGCATGGTTGGCCCATAGATGCTTCGCCGAGCCGGGCTGGATCGTGACCGAATCGGGTTTAGCGGACACCACCCGGTCGAGCGCCGCCGGCAGGTTGGCCAAACCGCCCAGGCGGACGTTGCCGTAGCCGACGAAGTGATCGACTGCTGCGCCGAACAGGCGACCGGAGGGATTCGAGAATATTCGCGATAGCCGTACGTGGGTTCCGAGTGACATGGCAATCCAGTGGTTATTTGAAGGCAGGTGGTAAGTTGAATTCAGATAGGAGGAACGTGGTTGCGAGACGGTGGCAGGCTCCGGTCAGGCCTCAGCCCTTCAGCGAGCCCGCGGTCATGCCGGTCAGAAAATAGCGCTGCACGCACAGGTAGAGCACCAGAATCGGCAGTGAGCCGAGAACGCTCATGGCCATCATTTCGTTCCATTCGTAGGCGTGTTGACCCATCAGCAGCTGAATGCCGATCGGTACCGTGCGCATGTCCATCGACTTGGTCAGCGTCAGAGCGAAAAGAAACTCGTTCCAGGCAAGCAGAAAAGTGTAAACACCGGTGGCTACGATGCCCGGCACGGACACCGGCACGATGACCCGCCACAGCGCCGTAAAGCTGGACCCGCCGTCCATCAGCACCGCCTCGTCCAGCTCCTTGGGCAAGGTATTGAAGTAGCCGGTCATCATCAGAATGGCGTACGGCAACGTGAACACCATATACGTCAGAATCAACGCCAGGTAGGTGTCGTACAGGCCGAATGAGACCACGATGCCAAAATAGGGGATCAGCAAGGTGATGGGCGGCACCGTCTGAGTGCTGATGATGAACAGGCTGAGCGGCTTCTTGAACCGGAAGGAATGGCGGCTGAAGGTGTAACCGCCGAGAATGGCAACCAGCAGTGTCAGCAACGTGACCGATCCGGCGACCAGATAACTGTTGATGAAGAAACGCACTTTCTCCGGGTCAGCGATAATGTTGCGGTAGGCATCCAGGGTGAACACCTCTGGCAGCAGACGTGGTGGCACGGCGAAGATTTCGGTATTGGACTTCACCGAGCTGACAAGCATCCAGAGCACCGGAAAGCCGGCGAACACGGCACCGGCCAACAAGCCAAGGTAAGTCGCGAGGGTTGGCAAGTCCCAACGCCCCTTCAGCCGAGCACTCATGCGTCGTGCACCTTCTGGTATCGCAGATAGAAGAACGCACCCACCAGCGAGATCAGCAACATCACCACGGCGCTGGCGGAGGCCAGCGAGAATTCGTAGCGGGTGAACGCCAGCTTGTAGGTGTATGTGCCGATCATTTCAGTCGCATGGACAGGGCCACCACCGGTGGTCAGCCACACCAGCGGAAACACCTGCATCGTCCAGATGAAGTCGAGAAGGGCAATGCTGACGATGATCGGCATCAGGTGCGGGATGGTGATGTAGCGAAGCTTCTGGAACGCGTTGGCACCATCGATATCGGCAGCCTCGTACAGGGAACCGGGCACCCCTTGCAAACCAGCCAGCAGACTGACCATGAACAGCGGATAGCCGGCCCAGATGTTCACGAACGTCAGCGCGTGGATGGCGGTGTCAGAGGAGGAAAACCATTCCACGTTGCGCTCGATCAGGCCGATTCCGGTAAGCACCGCATTGACCACACCGCTCGGGTCCAGCAACAGGCGCCAGACGATGGCGATGATGACCGCAGTAAACAGCCAGGGGAGAATGTAGAGCACGCGAAACAGTGCCCTTACGGTCGGGTTGACGCGCGCAGAATTGAGCAGCAACGCGAAGCCGAGTCCGAGTCCGAGATGAAATATCACGCTCATGGCAGTGAAATACAGCGTATTGCCAACCGCTATCCGGAACGTCTCGTCCAGCAGGATCGTCTTGAAGTTCTCCAAACCGACAAACGTCGGATTGCGGTTAGTAATGACGTTGTCGAGTGTCGCGTAATGCAACACCACTCCCATCGGGAACAACATCAGCAGCAACAGCAGAAGCAACGTCGGCGTCAGGTACAGATAGGGCGCGATCGAGCGCAGTGCCCGGTAGGACAGCAGTCGATCGAGTGCTCCCGGGCCTACGCCCGCAGGCCCGGCAGGTTCGCTTCGTACAGCGGTCATGGTCGAGCAACCTCAAGGCCAATAACGAGGGCCGGTACAGAAGGGCCGCGAAAGTGTGAGAGGCGCCACAACGCATCACTGGTCTGCGTCGTGGCGTCGCTTGAGCAATACAGCTCGACTGGCGTGTGAATATCTAGAATTGATCCATCCACTTCGCCTGTGCGTTGGCAGCCGCTTCGACAGCGCTTTGCTCACCTTCCAGCATCATCTGGATTTCCTCGTCAAACATGCGCATCAGCTCCTCGGCGACCGGCAGGCCGGTGAATTCGTTCGCCAGGTAGCCGGACTGGAAGATCTCGAAGCCCTTGGCGAAGAGCTCATCGGAGGACACGAAATCAGGCGTTGCCTGTGTATTGCCCGGGAAGGCGTTGGCAATCGACACCAGTTTGCTGTTGACCTCGGCACTCATCAGGTAAGACACCAGCTTCCAGGCTTCCTCCTTGTTCTCGCTGCTCTCACTGACGCCGATTCCCCAGGCTGCATAGGGTAGGCCACGGGGGCCGTCGTAGCCGTCTTCGCTCGGAAAGTCGCTGATGGTGAAGTTCAGATCCGGATTGCGCTCACGAATCATGTTGATGTGCGCCAACGTGCTGATCATCATGCCAACGCGTCCATTCACGAACTCCTCAACCTTGTCCTGCTCCTTCTTGGCGAACGATCCAGGTGAAATGACGCCTTCGTCGTACATCGTCTTGATAAATTCGAGGGTCTCGACCACGTTGTCGTTGGTCAGGTCGGGTTTGCCATCGGCCATCATGCTGTCGCCCGACGCCCAAAGCCAGGACATGACGTCGTTCTGGATACCGTTCGGTGACTGCAGCGACAGCGGCAGTACCCAGCCGTACTGATTATTGTCGGCATCGGTCAGCGCCTGTGCGGCAGAGACGAATTCACTGCGCGTGGTCGGCAGATTCTCGATGCCGGCAGCCTCGACCAGATCGAGGTTGACGAATAACGGATAGACGAAGGTGGCCACCGGGAACATGTAACTCTGGCCGTCGACCTGGATGATGTCGGCGACCTGGTCACGGTCGAAGCCGCTCGAATCCATCAGTGGGTCCAGCGACGTGATGGCACCCTGCTTGGCCAGATCATTAACCCAGGCGCCATCGAGTCCGACAACGTCGCTCAAGGTTCCGGTCGCCGCACCTACCACGATCTGATCGCGAATCGCGGAGTACGGACCACTCACGAGTTCGACCTTGATGTCAGGGTTCTGTGCCTCGAACTCGTCCATGATCTCACGAAACGAGTTCTCTGGCAGTTCCGGCGCCCACCACTGGACAAACTCGATGGTCGTTTCCGCGGACGCGTTGGCGCTGGCCAGTGACAGGGCAAGCGCTACGGACGAGAGCAGGCCAACCACGCCGGTTCGACCGGAGAAACGGGAATTGGATGACTTCATGAGCATGGTTCTTACCTCGGGGTTTCAGGCAGAAATTGACGTCGCCGACGCATCTGGCGCGTCACGGATCGCGTGTCCTGTTGATGGGAATCGGACAGCGATGACACACGAAGACCGCTGCCTGACGAGTAGTTCATGCGCCCACACCTTCTAACCGCACCGGACCGGCGCGTTCGAGTGCTCGATGCGAATCGACATCGAAGAAGTGAAGTTTGTGCGGATCGATCGATATCACGATGTCGTCACCGGCACGTGCACAGCTGGTCGGCGCGAACCGCGCAACCGTGTTTGCATCGCTGCCGACGTCGGCAATGGCGTCCGGATCGCCCGAATCGACCTTGCGCGCATCGATACCCAAGTGCGCTACATGCTCGGCACCAAGTTCCTCCACCGACGACACTCTGGCCCCCATCTTGATCCTGCCATCGGCCGCGCCACCGTCAGCATGCTGAATATCTTCCGGGCGGATGCCGACCACCAGACGCTGACCGTCTCGCCCGCTCAACCACGCGTGATCACCAAGCGCCAGCGGTGCGCCTTGCCCGAGTAACAGCGCTCCCGCTTGCACCTGTGCTGCAAACAGGTTCATGGCCGGCGAGCCGATGAAGCCGGCAACAAAGGCGTTAGCAGGCTTGCGATAAAGCGCCGTCGGCGTATCCACCTGTTGCAGTACGCCGTCTTTCAGCACCGCCACACGATCGCCCATGGTCATCGCTTCGACTTGGTCATGCGTCACGTAGATCGTGGTGATGCCGAGACGGCGCTGCAACCGCGCAATTTCAGAACGCATCTGCACACGCAGCTTGGCATCCAGGTTGGACAGAGGTTCATCCATGAGAAAGACTGCAGGCTCGCGCACCATCGCCCGACCCATCGCCACGCGCTGCCGCTGGCCGCCAGACAGTTGGCCGGGCTTGCTTTGCAGCATCGGCTCAAGCTCGAGCATCTTTGCCACTCGTCGCACCCGCTCGTCACGCACGACACGTTTGACGCCGGCGAGCTTCATGGAAAAGCCGATGTTCTCGTGCACGCTCATGTTGGGGTACAGCGCGTAGTTCTGGAACACCATCGCGATATCCCGATACTTCGGTGCGATGTCGACCACGCGGCGCCCACCGATGCGCAAGTCACCCTCGCTGACATCCTCCAGGCCGGCGATCATGCGCAAAGCCGTCGACTTGCCACAACCCGAAGGGCCGACCAGGATCAGGAATTCACCATCCCGGACTTTCAGGTCCAGATCCCGGATGGCATGGAAGCCATTGGCGTAGCGCTTGTTGATCTTCTCAAGCTCGACCTCAGCCACGCCCTCTCCTCTCCGCCTACAATCCATAGCTACACGCGCAGCTACGTATATCTTTACATACGTCTAGTTTACAGATCGCATGCGAATTGGCAACCCTACTGCCCGGGCCCGTGTGGGCGACTTCGGTAACTACTCGAAAGTACGGCTGCATCGAGTCAATCTTTGCCGCTAGATTTCAATCTCGGGCGGAGGTCAGGATTGCGGCCCCGCGTGACCAAGAACTGCCGTGCAATTGAAAGCGGAGACTTTCACTGACGGCAGGGCCGGACTTGCATGTCCGGGAGAGTAACGTGTGGACCTCCTGGGTGACGATCTGTCCTTTGCGCTTCTGGTGCTGTTCGGAACGTCGCATTGCTCTGCCGGGATCTTGAAAGCAAGCTGAGCGACGTTCTCGGCGTGGTGCTCATTGACAAGCCGGATGCCGATCTGGCCCGAGCGCATCGGCCATCTGGTGCCGAAAATCGAAACGAGCGAGCTAGGGACAGATCCGGAAGCTGAACCAAAGGAGACGAAGATACGTTCGATCAGGGTCCCCTCAATGGAAACGTCTCGTGCTAGATGCCGAGATACGCCTGCCTGACGTGTTCGTTGTCTGCCAGCGCCGAGGCGCGGTCATGCAGGGAGATGGTGCCGGTTTCGAGAACATAGGCGTAGTTCGCCAGCCGGAGCGCCAGATCGGCATTCTGCTCCACCAGAACAACGGTGACTCCCTGGCGATTGATATCGACCAGAATCTGGCCAATCTCCTGCACGATGATCGGCGCGAGACCCAGCGAAGGCTCGTCCAGCAGCAGCACGCGAGGACGGGACATCAGCGCGCGTCCGATCGCGAGCATCTGCTGCTCGCCGCCGCTCAGTGTTCGCGCGTGCTGGTTGCGCCGTGAGAGCAAGCGCGGAAAGCGCTTGAAGACCTTCTGCAATTCGGCGTCGATGGCGGTCTTGTCCGAATGAATGAAGGCGCCCAGGTACAGGTTTTCCTGCACGCTGAGATCCTTGAAGATCCGTCGTCCTTCGGGCACCTGAGCCAGGCCGAGTCGCACGATCCGGTCGGCGCTCAGTTTATCGATGCGCTGCCCGTCAAGTTCGATAGCGCCGGCAAACGGCTTCTCCAGACCGGAAATCGCGCGCAACGTCGTGCTCTTGCCGGCGCCGTTGGAACCGATCAGGGTAATGAAATCGCCCTCGGCCACGTCAAGACTGATGCCCTTCAGTGCTTCGACATTGTGGAATCGCACCGACAGGTCGTTGACCGAGAGCTTCATTCGGCCGCTACTCCACCGAGGTACGCGGCGATGACATCCGGATGACGACTGATCTGCTCAGGCGTGCCCTCGGCAAGCAGCGTGCCGAAATTCAACACGGTCAACGTGTCACACAGTCCCATGACTGCTTTCATGTCGTGTTCGACGAGCACGATCGTCACTCCGCTCTCTCGAATCTTGCGGGTCAACGTCATCATTCGACTGGTCTCTTCGGGGTTCATGCCGGCGAACGGCTCGTCCATCAACATCAGTCGAGGCCTGGAGGCGAGCGCGATAGCCATGGCGAGTGCACGTTGTGAACCGAGGGGCAGCTCGCCCGCCAGTTGAGACTGTCGATCACCAAGGCCCATGAACGCGAGAACCGCATGCGCCTCCGCGCGTGCCTCGGCCTGAACGTCTCGATCCAGTCCGAACAGGGCCGAGAACACGTTGCTCGCCGCTGACTTGTGAGTACCGACAAGCACGTTGTCGAACACGCTCAATTCGTCGAACAGGGTTGTTTCCTGGAACGTGCGCACGATTCCAGCCGCCGAGATGCGCGCCGGCGACGAGCCCACGATGCTTCGACCGCGGAACATGATGTCGCCCGATGTCGGTCTATAGAAGCCCGAGATATTCTTGAACAGCGTGCTCTTGCCGGCGCCGTTCGGCCCGATGAGACCGTGGATACCGCCTTCCTCGACAATAAAGCTAACGCCGTCAAGTGCAGTCAATCCGCCAAAGCGCTTCGTCAGCGATCTGACCTCGAGCAGGGCCATCAGGGCATCGGCTCCGTTCGGCTATCGCATCGGAATCGGGCGATAATGCGCTGTGGAATGCTCTCGAGCCCGGAAGGCAGGAACCGGATCGACGCAATCAGCAATGCCCCATAGATGGCCGGTCGCAACACGTCCAGATCGCGGATCGCCTCATCGAGCACCGACAAGACCACAGCGCCGATGATCGCGCCGTAGAACGTGCGATAACCACCGACGATGACCCAGATCAGAATGAACACCATGAGGCTGATGTCGAACTGATTAGGTGTCACCGTGCCGAGATAGTGGACCTTCAGCGTACCGGCTAGACCGACGAAGAACGAACCGATGACGAACGCGAGGGAACGATAGTTCCAGGTATTCACGCCGACAGACTCGGCCAGCGGCGCTTTCCAGTGCACCGCGTGCAGGGTCAGCCCGATGCGCGACGTCTCGATACGATACAGGACGATCAATGACAACGTGACGACGACGAGCACCAGATAGAAGTAGGGAATCGGCTCGAAGAAGTCGATGCTGCCAAGCTCTGGCACCGCCAGACCGCTAATACCACCGGTACCACCGAAAGGCTGGATGAAATGGATCCAGCACAGCCGTATGGCCTCTCCCGCCGCGAAGGAGCCGATCAGGAAGTAGAACTGAGTCATCCGGAACAAGGGGAAACAGAGCACCGCCGCGATGGCCGCGGCGACGATGCCGGACAACGGCAGACTGATCCAGAACGAGATACCCAGGTGTTTGGTAAGCAGGGCGCTTGTGTAGGCTCCAACGCCCATCATGACGGCATGGATCAGCGACCATTCGCCTGTCAGCGTTACCAGGCGATAGCTGACTACCACGAGCACGTTGATGGTCAGGAAGATCAGGAAATCCTGGTGGTGGTACTTGAGGAAGTGCGGTAGCACCATCAGCGCGGCCAGCATCATGGCCAGTAGCAAACCCTTCACGAGACGCGACGCCGCCACCGCTATTCGCTCACTCGTCGGCCCATGATGCCGGTGGGTCGGAGGATCAGCACCACCACCATGATCAGCAGTCCGCCGATGGTGGCGATGGTGCCGCTGAAGTAGGTGGAGACGAATGTATGGAACAGTGCGTACAGCACCGCCGCGATCACGGCGCCGGACAAACTCCCGACGCCGCCGACAATGGTGACGATGAACGCGGTGATGATGACGTTGTGTCCCATGTGTGGATTGATGTTGGTCAACGGTGCCATCAGTGCGCCAGCGAGGCCTGCCAGTCCGGCACCCACGCCGATCGCGATCAACGAGATGCGATTGCTGTCGATGCCCTGCAATGATGCGGCTTCGCGATCCAGGGAGACAGCACGCAGCGCCCAGCCGAACCTGGAACGCGTCAGGAAATACCAGAGCACAGCAAGGGCTGCGACCGAAACGACAAGACTGAACACGCGTTGATACGGAATCCGCAGCGTGTCGAACAGGATCATCGTCCCTTCATAGGGCGGCGGCACTTGCTTGGACGGACCGTCGCCGCCGAGCAACGTTGCCGCTACCTGCAGAATGAACAGCACGCCGATTGAACAGATGAGGCCACCCAGCGGATCGTCCCGTGTCGGCTTGAACAGGAATTGCTCCATCAGCAAGCCGATACCGGTGCAGATCGCCAATGCGGCCATGATGGTGACGGGATACGGCAGTCCGATCTGTGCATGCAGGTACCAAACGGTGTAGGCACCTGCCATGACAAGCTCGCCGTGCGCGAAGTTGACCACGCCCATCACACCGAAGATCAACACGAGACCTACCGCCGCAAGCGCAAAGAAGCCGCTCTGGATGAGACCGTTGACGAGCGATTGCAGAAGAAGATCCAATACCTCAGTCCATCAACGGGTCGTGGGCGGCGTGTCAGATGCGACGGCGGCAGCGAGAATCGACAAGCGGAAACCCCGTCGTCAGATTGTGCGCAGTCCCCGTGCCTTCATCTTCTCGACGAGCACATCCTTGTTCGCCTCGAGCCAGCCGGCCACGTCGCCGTATTCCTGAATGCGTGCCTTGCCATCGACAATCGTGACGACCGGCCAGCGACCGACCAGTGCGTTGTCCAGTCCCCAGAGCTGGCTTCCCCACCAGGAACCGCCACCGAACACGAACTGTTGCTCGCTGCTTCCCAGCGTCTTGGCAACCTTGTCGGGTGCCGTACTTCCGGTCGCTTTCGCCGCATCGATCCAGTTGAGCAGGATGGCCGGGTACTCCCAGGCGACGGCTGACCAGTCGTTCGGGTGCTCGGCCCGAAAGGCGGCATCGAAGCCGGCGGGGTCCGGGAAATTGATACCTTCTTCCTGCAGCATCGGATCGTCGAAATCCGGAAATTGAAAGATCGTGCCATTGACGAAGTCGACGCTTGTCTTGGCGATGATCTCGTCGTAGTAGTCGAGCGTGCACGAGATGATCTTTCCCTTGAAGCCCTGGTGATAGAGCTGCTCCATGATCGGTGTGACGTAAAAGCTCGTGGCCATGCAGACCACATCCGGATTTTTCGCAAGAAGGGAACTCACGATCGGCGCGAAGTCGGTAACGTCGAATCCGTGCAGGTTCGTGTCGATGACATCGATGCCGACCACATCGAACGCGGCCTCGTAGGTTGCAGCTGATTGCAGTCCATATTCGACGTCGTTGTTCGTGACGATGACAGCGGTCTTGGCTTCCGGAAAATTGGCCGCCAACCACTCCACACCGGTGACGTTATATAGCGGATGCGATTCACAGGTAGCAAAGAGGTATTTAGAGTCGGCGGTGATGTCGCTCGGCAACAGTGTGGTCGTCAGCATCTTGCGGCGTGTTGCCCACGGCAGACAGGCTGCGACGGTCGATCCGCCGAGCATCATGATCATCGCGACCTCGTCTTCGAGCGTCAGCTTCTTGAAGCCTTGCACCGCCTTCGCGGTGTCATAGCCATGATCGTAGGAGGCGATCGCGAGATCGTAGGTCGTGCCACCGATCTCGACACCCCCGGCATCGTTGAGTCGCTTGGTCATGATTTCGCAGCCATAGAGACCTGGCAAACCCCAGGCGGCGTAGTCGCCGGTCATGGGTATGTTCATGCCGATCTTCAATATCGGATTCGCGGCGAAGACCGAACCAGGCAACACGCCCATCGTCGCGAGCGCCGCCGCACCACCGGCGGATTGCCTGATGAAGCGGCGACGGGATGCTTCCGGAAATTTGCGGTTCATCTTGGTCGTGCCTCCAATGGATGGTTGGATCGGTACTGCCTGGCAGCGGCGCGAGGTCGTTCCGACAGCAACGAGCCGGTCTTGCAAGTCGTCAGGGGCTACCGGGCTGCAAGTAGGCATCCATCGAATCGTCGAGAGCGTCCTTCCAGGGGGTATGGTGAGCGGGCGCCATCGTGCCGGTCAGCGCCGATGGATAGCCATGGTCGCGGAACGTCATGATGCCTTCCTTCTTGTGTTTCTTCCAGGCGAAGAACGCAGCATTCGCACCGCTGATGTCGAACTCCGGATAGTCGGTCATGTTCATAAGGCGAAGCGTGTAGTCGCCCTGAAACTCGATGGCGGCATAGTCGTCTGCGATTGCATCCTCAGTGGCTCGCCACTTGTCGATGTCAGCGTGCATCTCCGCTTGATCGGGCAGCTCGATACGCCCCAGTATCACATCACGCGCGTACCAGGCTTGCGCATCGAACATGTTGAAGGTGTACCACTGGTCCTGCATGCCAAGGTACATGAGTTGCGGATTGTGTTCCCAGACCACTCCGTTATAGAGACTGACAGGATAAAGCCGATTATTCGTCTTGAGACGGAGTTCGTCATCCATGAACGGGAAGTGGTGTAAATAGCCGGTACACAGAATGATGGCGTCGATCTCGCGCGTCTCGCCATTCTTGAATGTCGCGGTACGGCCCTCCACCTTCTGTAGCAACGGAAGCTCCTCCCAGTTGTCGGGCCAGTCGAAGCCCATCGGTGCCGTGCGGTGTGAGACGGTGACGGACTTGCACCCGTACTTCCAGCACTGTGAGCCGATGTCCTCCGCTGAGTAGGAAGTACCGACGATCAGGAGATCCTTGTCCTTGAACTCGGCGGCATCACGGAAATCGTGCGCGTGCAGGATGCGCCCGGGGAAGGACTCGAAGCCGTCGAACCCGGGGACGTTCGGCGTTGAAAAGTGGCCGCTGGCCACGATCACAAGATCGAAACGCTCGGTGCGCATCTCGTCGTCGGGCAGGTGCTTGACCGTGACGTCGAACTGCTTCGCATCGGCGTCGAAGCTGACGTGCCTCACGACGGTCTCGAAGCGAATCCAGTCACGCACGTCCGCCTTCTTCACGCGGCCTTCGATATAGTCGAAAAGGACGGCGCGTGGCGGGTATGAGGCAATCGGGCGGCCGAAATGCTCCTCGAACGAATAGTCCGCAAACTCCAGACCTTCCTTCGGACCATTGGACCAGAGGTAGCGGTACATGCTGCCGTGGACGGGCTCCCCGTACTGGTCCACCCCCGTCCGCCACGTGTAGTTCCAGAGCCCGCCCCAATCGTCTTGCTTCTCGAAACAGACGATCTCCGGGATTGCGGCACCGGCTTCCCGGGCTGACTGGAAGGCTCGAAGTTGCGCCAGACCGCTGGGCCCAGCGCCAATGATGGCAACGCGTTCTCGCATGGATGGTGCTACTCCCTTGTCGATCACGTACCGAGCAGTCTGCTGTCACCAACAAGATGACGCACGGTGCTAGCCTTGCAGGCCGTCCGGAACTGGTAGATTAACCGTAAGGCAGTCGGTAGCAGTTGGATATTGTGGAATCTACGTAGGGCCTTTCTTGTGTTATGACTTGCATCACGATTGGGCCGCACTACCTGAAGGAAAGGACTCGGCCTCGATCCTCAGACGCACCAGTTGGGCGAGCGTTCGTACGTCCAGCTTCTTCATGACCTTCGAACGGTGGACCTCGACGGTTCGCTGACTGATCTCGAGATCACTCGCGATCGACTTGTTGGCATCGCCATCAGCGACCCTCTCGAAGACTTCACGTTCACGCTCTGTAAGCGCCTCGAGTCGCCTGGACGCCGCCAGACGTCTGTCCGACAGGCGCCGCACGTCAGCCTCCTGCTCGAAGGCCTGGCCGATACTGTCGAGCAGCTCTGTCTCGTCGACCGGCTTGCGCAGGAAATGGATCGCGCCCGATCGCATGGCCTTGACCGCCATCGGTAGATCGCCGTGACCAGTCATGAAGATGATGGGCAGCAGCGATCCGGCGGCGGTCAATCGACGCTGCAGATCCAGGCCACTGATGCCCGGCATGCGGACATCGAGGACCAGACAGCCAGACAGATCGGACGAAAAGCGCTCAAGGAACTGGCTACCGGAGGAGAACAGGCGATGGTCGAGCCCCGCGGACTCGAACAAGCGACTCATCGCCAAGCGGACGCCTTCATCATCGTCAACCAGGAAGACTTGTTGATCCGTCACGAACTCATTCATTTGGCGAGCAGGCAAGCGTGAAGCGGAACGTAGCGCCGACGTTCGGGTTGTCGAAATAGTCGAGCGAACTGTCGTGCGCAACGAGAATCGAGCGACTGATGGCGAGCCCGAGACCCATGCCGAGTTGCTTCGACGAGGAGAAGGGCTCGAACAATTGCTCGGTCACATGCGATGAGAGTCCGGAGCCTTGATCGATGACTGCAATCCTGACGCCGGCCGACACGCGTTTCGCTTGCAGGAGGATTCTGGCGTTTGCTCCACAGCCTGCGTCGCTCATCGACTCCATGCCGTTACGCAGGAGATTGAGAATGACTTGCTGAATCTGCACAGGATCGCAGGGAACTGCCGGTACATCCTCATCCAATTCCATATCGATCGCGAATCCCAGTGAGCGCGCTTCAAGTTCCGCCAGACTCTGGATACCGCGCACCAACACCGTCGCCTCAATGACCTCGGGTTGGCGTTCCTCGCGCCGCGCCATCATCTGGATACGCTCGATCACAGCGCCTGCGCGTCGTGCCTGAGCGCTGATCAGTTCGAGACCCTCTTCGACGCGAGCGACGGCGGACGGCGACTGTCGCAGAAAGCGAAGTCCGGACTGCGCATGCGTCGAGATGGCGGTAAGCGGTTGGTTGATCTCGTGTGCGATGGCTGCGGCCATCTCACCGAGTGTGTTCACCCGGTCAACATGGGCCAGCAGTTCACGCTGCTCTCGAATCTGTCTATCCCTGGCTCGTCGTTGCGTCAGGTCTCGGGCAAGAACCACGAATCGACGGATCACGCTTGCATCGTCGGCGCCGTCGATTCCGTTGACTGACAATGACACCGGGAAAGTTAGACCGTTGCGCGTTCGTCCATCGACTTCAATGTCGCTCAGGGTTCGCGGCCGTAGGTCTTGCTCTGATCGTAGCCACTTATGGAATTCGTGTTGAACGTCATTTGCCATGAGCTCCCGAAGCCCGCGACCGGCGGCCTGTGCAGCGGTGTAATCGAACATCCGCGTAGCAGCACGATTGAACGATTCGATCCGTCCGTTTCTGTCGATCGTGATGACAGCCTCCGCGGCAGATTCGACCACCGCCTGCGCGTAAGCCTGCGCGTCGCGGAGCGCCGTCTCGGATTGCATCCTCGAGGTGATGTCAGTGATAAAACCTTCCAGAACCGCGATTCCATCCTCCCGAACATGAACGACGCGACCGCGTTCCCAAACCCAACGCGTCTGGCCACTCTTGGCAACGATTCGGTACTCGACTTCAAACGACTCGCCGTTGACTGTCGCCGCCCGGACCAGACGATCCACTTCATCAATGTCGTCCGCGTGCGTGAAATCGCCCCACAAGATAGCCTGTGACTCGATCTCCTCACGGTGGTAGCCACACAGATCGAAGCAGCCGTCGCTGACGAAATCCATCGGCCAGTGGGTTTCGTTCAAGCATCGATATGCCATGCCTGGCAGATTTCGAAGTAACGTCTCCAAACGCGTCGTGTGGCTTGCGAGATCCATCAACAATGCTCAACGCAACAGTTCCACCCTTCTGCATGGCGACACGTTGATGACGGACCGGACCGGCTGACGATCGAAGTGAACTTCACGATTCACCTCTGGCATCGCGGATGAAAGTGAACGTCAGACGCTATCACTGGCGGTCGTCTTGTTCAACACACGAATTTTTGTTTCATTCCGTGAACAGCGATCGCAGGATGATCGGGCAGCCTTGACGAACCACTCTTGGTGATCGATCGAAAATGGCGTCATGAGCGGAACGCGTACACTCAGCCGATGAGTGTCAGGGGCAATTATACGCAGCGCGAAATCGTCGAGGCGCTACAGAGGGCCGGCGGGTTGTCGCGCATTCAGCCGTTGGCGCAAGCGCTGCGCGTCTCCGAACAGACCGTGCGACGCAACATCAAGCGCCTGGCGGCCGAGGGACTGGTCGAGAGCATGCACGGCGGCGCGCGGCTGCTGCAATCCGGCCCCGTGGCGGTGGACGATCTCGAACCGGAGGGCAGTCTGTCGCAGAGGTTGACCGAGCATGTGGACGCGTAACGGCGCATCGCGTCCTACGTTGCGAGCATGATCGACGACGGCACGTCACTGTTCCTGGATATCGGCAGCACCACGGCCTTCATCGCGGATGCGCTCTGTCGCCATCGTCGCCTGCTTGTCGTGACCAACTCGGTGCACGTGGCCTACAAGCTGTCGATGCGCAACGACAACCGCGTGTTCATGGCGGGTGGTGGAACTGCGCATGCACGACGGCGGCGTGTTCGGCGCGAACGCCATGAGCTTTGCGGAGAACTTCAGCACCGACTGCGCGGTGTTGTCGGCCGCCGGCATCGACGCGATCAACGGCTTCACGCTGTTCGATCTGGAGGAGGCGCACTTCACGCGCCGCATTATCGAGCGCACGGCGTCGCGCATCGTGGCGGCCGACGCCAGCAAGTTCGGCCTCGAGGCACCGGTCGCGGCCGGCGGCCCGGCGCGCATCGGTCATCTGGTCACCGATGCTGACCCGCCCGAGCCGATCCGCGCCGCGGCCGAACGCTGGAGTACCCGGATCCACGTGGCGCCATGACCGAACTCGCCGAGCTTGCCGACTTCGCCATCGCTACTGCGTATGCCCGTCGAGCAGCAACACGACCGACCGTCAGCCCGCGCGCACCGCGGCCAGGTGAGCGCCGAACGCAGGTTCGTCCATCAGGTCGCGACATCGCTCGAAGCGTGTCGTCGCATAGGCCATGAAGTCCTCGGCCGGGTTGCCGTCAGCATGCTGGATCAGCCCCCACAGCGTCCACAGCAGATCGCACATGGCCTTGTAGAGCACCACACGACCGCGCTCGGCATCGGTCGGGCTACGCCCGAAGTAGGCCTCGAGCATTTCCGCGTCCTGTGTATCGCTCATGCCGGCTTCGACCGACAGATCACCCACATCCCACAACGGGTCGTTCATGCCGGAGTATTCCCAGTCGACGATCCACATGCGCGTGCCGTCATCAAGAAAGTTCTCGCACAGTGGATCGCAGTGGCACGGCGCGAGCGCAGGCGTACCGGATGCGCCTTGCAACTGCAAGGCCTCGCCAACCGGCTCGGCCGCCCTGACCACGTCGTGGTAGCCGTCAGGCAGACTCACCGTGCGCCCGGCCAGCACGCCGAGGTACTCCTCGATCATCGCGAACAGTTCGAAGCGGAATTCGAAGGTCTCACCCGAGCCATGCAGTCGCGCGAGCGCCTCGCCCGCGCGTCCCGGTGCGCCGCTGCGCGTGTCAAACGACTCGGGCGTCATCGTGACGATGTCGTCGACAGCATCGGTAATCATCAGCCCGCTGGCCGCATCGCCGAAGATCACCGCGGGCGCGACACCCGCGCGGTGTGCAGCCCTCGCGTTGAGCAGCTCGACGCCGCGGTCGATGTAGGCCTCGGTACCCTCGCCGGGCAGACGGACCACCACGCGCCGTCCGTCGGTCGCGACGCGGTCAGTGTCAGCCCCCGTACGGTCGGCCTCGACACGGTCAGCCTCGACCAGAAACACGCGGTTGGTCATGCCGCCGAGTCGTTCGATACGGCTTGGCTCGGTGCTCTCGAAGCCGGGAGCCCGGCGCAATGCCGCAGTGACTTCGTCGTCGTCGGTCATGTCCCTTACCCCTTGAGTCGTCGGTTGTCGGGATCGTACAGCGGTCCGTCGACGCGTTCGATCGGATGACGCTCACCGAACACTTCGATCTCGAACGCGCGCGCAGTGGCAAGCTTCACATCGAGATAGCCGAACACGATCGTCTTGCCGACCGTGTGACCCCGCCCGGCGCTGGTCGCAAGCGACACGACGCGACCCTCGTACAGTAGCGTCTCGCCACCGCTCAGCGGTAACGGCGCGTCGCAGGCAAATGTGCAGAGTCGCTGCGAAATACCATCGCGGGTCTGCTTTGCGAGCGCATCACGACCGATGAAATCACCGCCACTCGCAAGATGTATGCGGAAGCCCAGGCCTGCATTGAGCGGTGTCACGTCCGGCGACAGATCGGCCGACCAGTAGAGGTAGCCCTTTTCCAGTCGCAGGCTGTCGATGGCGCGGTAACCGACATCACGAATGCCGTGCGCCGCACCTGCTGCACGTAGCGTGTCGTAGACGTGCAACCCGAATTCGGTCGGTACGTGCAGCTCGTAACCGAGTTCGCCGACGAAGCCTATGCGCAACGCGCGCACCGGTGCCGCGCCGACGACAATCTCACGCCACTGAGAAAACGGCAGCACATCGCCGGACACGTCCGATTCGCTACAGGTGGCCAGCACGTCTCGGGCGCGAGGGCCGCACAGGTTGATGACCGCGCGCGCCGAGGTGACCTCGATCAGGTACGCATCACCCGGCAGGTGCCGCTCGATCCAGTCTGCATCGTGCACGCCAAAGCCGGACCCTGTAACGATGTAGAAGCGATCCGCAGCGAGTCGCGCGATGGTCAGATCCGCCTCGATGCCACCCCGCTCGTTGCACAGTTGCGCGTAGGAGAGACCGCCGACTGGTCGATCGATGTCGCAGGCAGTGAGTCGTTGCAAGGCCGTCAGCGCACCGGGGCCAATCAGCTCGAACTTGGCGAAGCTCGACTGATCGATCAAGGCCACAGCTTCACGCACTGCACGGTGCTCATCGGCAACGAACGGCTGCCAGCCCGGTTCGAGGAAACCCGGCAGGTCCACCGCTTCCACGCCGTCGGGCGCGAACCAGAGCGGGCGCTCCCAACCGTTCTTCGAGCCGTACACGGCGCCGTTGGCGCGCAACCGTTCGTGCAGCGGAGAAAGCCTCAGGTTGCGCGCACTGACAGGCTCCTGGCCGGGATAGCGCATCTTGTAGTGGTGCGCATAGTGCTCGACCGCGCGCGGGTACATGAACGCTCGCGTGCCGTGATGCGGGCCGAAACGACGACAATCAAGCGGCCACAGGTCCAGGCTCGGCCGGCCCTCGACGATCCATTCGGCGATCATCTGGCCAGCGCCACCGCCAGCTGCGATGCCATACAGAAAGCCGGTGGCGAGCATCAGATTCGACGTGCCGGGCACCCAACCCATCACGAAGTCGCCGTCGGCCGAATACGGAATGGGCCCGTTGACGAGGGTGCGAATCCCGACTTCGTTCAGAATCGGCGTGACTTCGGCGGCGAGGGCCGCCAGTGGCGCGAATCGGTCGAGCTTGTCGGGCAACAGCTCGCGTACGAAGCGACCAGGGATACCACGTTCGCCGAACGGCACGGTGTCATCCTCATAGCCACCGACCAGCAACCGACCACCTGCATCAGGCTTGTAGTAAACCAGGCGCTCCGGATCGCGCAGCGTCGGCAGACCGCGCACCGCTTCGAGGTCCGGCAACGGCTCGGTGACGATGTACTGATGCTCGACCGCGCAGGCGGGCACGCGCACACCAATCTTCGCTCCGAGCTCGCGACTCCACATGCCCGTAGCCAGCGTCACGGAGCCGACCTCGTAGTCACCTTCCGATGTCATCACGCGGCTGATGCGCCCGTCGCGACGTTCCATGTCCAGCACCTCCACGCCCTGACGGATCTCGGCGCCGTGCAGGCGAGCACCGGCCGCCAGCGCCTGGCAGAGGCCGGCCGGATCGATGTGACCGTCGGAAGGTATGAAGGCTGCGCCGTGCAGGCCGCTCGCCTCGATGAACGGGAACAGCGCTTTCGCCTCACTCGGCGTGATCATGCGCATATCCAGATCGAAGCTCTGTGCCATGGTGCACAGGCGTTTAGCCTCGAGGAGCCGTTCTGCGGTCGCGCACAGGCGCAGGCTGCCAACCTTGTGCCAGTCGAACGCCATGCCGGTCTCGGCTTCGAGCGTGTCGTACAGCGCGACCGAGCGCTTGAGCATGCGCGTGGTATTGCGCGACGAGCGCAACTGCCCGACCAGCCCCGCTGCGTGCCAGGTTGCCCCTTCGGTCAGATTGGCGCGCTCCAGCACGACCACATCGGTCTCGCCACGCCTGGCGAGGTGATAGGCGGTGGCGCAACCGATGATGCCGCCACCGATGATCAGATGCTTCGCCGCGTGGGCCGTCACGACTTCACTCGCTGCATGCCCGGATCGTCACGAGTGACGATCTGTCCTTTGCACTTCTGGTGCTGTTCGACGCGTTGATTGTGGACCATGCCGGCTGCCGGTCGTAGTGGCCTTCACGGGTCGACTCCGGCATCACGGATGAAAGTGAAGCTCAGTCGCTATGAGAGCAGTGCTGGACTGCAACTACCGCTGCGCGCTCCTGTCCCTGCCTAGCCAGCATCCGATAGCTGACGACGGGGCAGCAACGATGAGTGATGCTCCGACAAGGAGCAATCCGAAGTTGGGCATGAGCTCCTCACCCGGAAAGACAAATGAGCCGACTACGACGACCATGATGGCGCTGACGATTGAGGCGATGGAATAGCCTATCCAGATCACGAAACCATTGTTTGACTTGCGTGTGGTAGCACGAAAGGCCGGGTAACCCACAATCGCCCCGACAAGCGCTATGGGTACAGCATAGATCATTCCGCCGAGCGATAGGAAAAGCCCTACTTCAAGCCCATCGAGCCCTGTCGCTACAACCATGATGAGGGTCACGATCAAAGCCGTTGCAAGATAGCCGAGTATCATCGAGAAGACAAACTGGTGCCTGCCACTTGATGCCCTGCGGGTAGCGTCGAGTTGCATTGCGCTATCACCCGGTGTTTCCGGTTTTCCTCGCCTGAAACAGAGCAAGAAATAGAGCAAGATCACGCACAGGAACAGGGCCGCGCCGATAACTCCTGTCAACAGGAACATGGGTTATAACTCAAGTGAGATTTAATCCGCCGAGCAATATCCGTCGTCAAGCGTAGTTTCGCCCGGGCCGATCCCTGCCAAGGCTGAAAGCCGGGGCACCCTAAACCGCGTCGCGCCATGGTCGGACGAACCGAGCGTACCGTCAAGACTTCACTCGCTGCATGCCCGGGTCGTAAAGTGGTGACAGCGTCGCGTCACACGGCACCCGTACGGTGGCGACCTCGAGTTCGTAGTCGCCGCAGGCTATCCAGTCGGCATCGACGCCGTCGGCATGGCGCACGTAGCCCATGCCGATCGATCGGTCGATAGTGTGCCCAAAGCCTGCCGAGCTCAGCCAGCCGACGCGTTCGCCATCACGGTAGATCGTCTCGCGCCCCGACAGGTTGGTCGCAGCGTCTGCGGTGAACGTCACCAGTCGCTTGGCGACACCGCCGTTGCGTTGCTTCTCGACAGCGGCACGACCGAGAAAATCGATGTCACTGGTGAGCTTCACGGCCCAGCCTAGACCTGCCTCGTCGGGGGTGTGATCCGGACCGATGTCCGCTCCCCAGGCACGATAGCCCTTCTCGAGGCGCAAGGTCTCGATGGCGCGATAGCCTGCATTGATCAGACCGTGTGGCGCGCCCGCGGCGTGCAAGGCAGTGTAGACGGCCACCGCGTGCTCGACTGGAAAATGCAACTCCCACCCCAGTTCGCCGACGTAGGTGATACGCAGCGCCCGCACCGGGGCGCCCGCGATCGCAAGCGTGCGTGCGGTGCCAAACGGAAATCTGTCGTTGTCGAGCGGCTCGTCGGTGACCGCCTGCAAGATATCGCGCGCCCGTGGCCCCATCAGCGACAGTACCGCCCGCGTGGAGGTGACGTCGCTGACAGTCGCATCGAGCCCGGCCGGAATGTTCCGTCGTATCCAGTCGAAGTCGCGCGTAGCGAAACCGGTACCCGTGACCAGATAGTAGCGATCCACCGCCAGGCGCACGGCCGTCAGATCCGCCTCGATGCCACCGGCATCGTTCAGCATCTGCGTGTAGATCAGCGAACCCACCGGTCTGGCGACATCGTTGGCCGCGATCCAGCCAAACGCGGCTTCCGCATCCGCCCCGACCAGTTCGAACTTGGCGAACGAAGTCTGATCGAACAACACGGCGCGCTCGCGTGCGGCGGTATGTTCCCGGGCAACCGCTTCGAACCAGTTGGGGCGCTCGAAGGTGTATGCGTCCGCGGGTGTCTCTCCCGCGTCAATATCGGCAAACCAGTTCGGCCGCTCCCAGCCGAGCTTCTCACCGAACACCGCACCGGCGGCCTTCAATCGGTCGTACAGCGGCGAGGTGCGGCAGGGTCGGCCGCTGGCATGCTCCTCCGACGGCCAGGCCATCGTGTAGTGCTTGCCGTAGGCCTCGATGGTTCGCGTACGGATCCACGCATCGTCGGCATGCGGTCGACCGAAGCGACGGATATCGACCGGCCACAGATCGAACGGCGGTTCGCCCTTGTGCACCCACTCGGCCAGCGCCATGCCGGCGCCGCCACCAGCCGCGATCCCATAAGCGTTGAAGCCTGTACCGACGAAGAAGTTGGCAAGCTCTGGCGCTTCGCCAAGGATGAAGTTGCCATCCGGCGTGAAGCTCTCCGGGCCGTTCACCAGCTCCTTGACGCCCACGTCTTCTAGTGCCGGCACGCGCGGCAGCGACAGTTTCATCAACTGCTCGAAGTGGTCGTAGTCGCTGTCCAGCAGCGAGAAATGAAAGTCCTCCGGGATGCCGCGCACTGCCCAGGGCTTCGGATCGGGCTCGTAGCCGCCCATGATCAATCCGCCGACCTCCTCCTTGTAATACGTCAAGCGATCCGGGTCGCGCAAGGTCGGTAGATCGGGCGGAATGCCCTCGATGCGCTCGGTCACCAGGTACTGATGCTGCATCGACACCAGCGGTACGTTCACGCCAACGGTCTTCGCGAACGCGCGCGTCCACTGACCACAGCAAGCGATCACGACCGGGCAGTCGATGCGCCCGCGATCGGTCTCCACGCCGCGGATCACGCCCTTGTCGACATCGATCGACAGCACCGACGTGTCTTCGTGAATCACCGCACCCGCCGCTCGCGCACCCTTGGCGAGCGACAGCGTGATGTCGGACGGATTGGCCTGTCCGTCGGTCGGCAGGAAGGCGGCTCCCACCACATCATCGATATTCATCAGCGGCCAGAGCTCGAGTGCTTCCGTCGGCGTCAGAAGCTGCATATCCAGACCGAAGGAGTGCGCCGTGGTGGCCTGGCGCTTGACCTCGGTCCAGCGCTCTCTATTGCAAGCCAGGCGCAAGCCACCATTGCGCTTCCAGCCTGTCGCCTGCCCGGTCTCGGCTTCCAGTCTGTCGTACAACTCGACCGAATAGCCGAGTAGCTGCGTGATGTTGGCATTGCTTCTCAACTGACCGACCAGGCCTGCGGCATGAAAGGTGGTACCCGAGGTCAGCTTCTTGCGCTCGAGCAGCACCACGTCCCAGCCGAGCTGTGCGAGATGGTAGGCGGTCGAGCAACCGACGATACCGCCGCCCACGATCACGGCGCGGGCGGAACTCGGGAGATCAGTCATGGGCGTCATGCAGTGAGTCGAGCGCCAGGCGATAGCGTCCGAGGTTGTCGGCAGTGTAGGCGGCGTAGTCGAAGTCGATTGACGAGGTCAGCTCGGAGACCATGCTCCACAGCGTTTCCCTGAGCAGAGATGCACACTTCATGGCGCGATAGGCAGGCAACGGCGGTCGCTCGAAGCAGCGCTCGAGCATCCAGTGTTCAGTGTCCGCATCGAGTTCGGCATTCGACGCGAGCCCGCCGAGATCGAACAGCGCCGAGTTGAAGCCGCCGTATTCCCAGTCGATCAGCCACAGCCTGCCCTTGTCCTGGCCTTGTTGCTGACCCTGTTTCGGGGCTCCTCTCTGGCCCTGCTTCCGGCCCTGTTGCTGGGCTTGTCCCAGAACGTGTCCCTGGCTCAGCAACAAGTTGGCGGGTAACAGATCGTTGTGGCCGAGCACCGGATCGATCGGACCAACCGTCCGCTCCAGGCGCTCTGCCTCCCTGAGCAATGACGCAAGCTTGTCCCTGTGTGGTGATTCGAGGCGGCGAAGAGTACGCGCATAGTCGCGGATTACGTGGAAGACCCAGAACGTCAGCACCGGACCCGACACCTCGCGTGTCAGATCGCGGTGCACGCGTTGCAGCAGATCGAGTGCCGCCGCCAGCGTGTCACGATCGGCCAGGTCGGCGGCGGTCAGTGGACGCGACTCGATGTACTCGAGCACCATCACCCCAGGCTCTGCATGATGCACGGCGGGCGACACACCGAGCTGGGCCGCAGCGCGGCTGATGGCCAGCTCGTTGAAGCGCATGACGCCGTGCTCGGGAATGTCGTCACCGAGCCGCACGACCCAGTCACGACCCTTGTCGCGCACCTTCAGGTTGAGGTTGGTGATGCCGCCTTCCAGGGGCTCGATGTCCCCGAGCGCTTGCCAGCAGGGCAATGCACGCACTTTGGCGATGGCCCTGTCCAGCGTCACGACGACAACCCGAGCCGTTCACGTGAGTCTCGTGCCAGGGCACTGACCGTGCGATCGGCGATGATCGCGATGAACGCGATCGACAGACCGGCGACGATACCGGCTCCGGTGTTCGCCTTGGTCAGCGCGATGTAGACCTCCTGGCCGAGATCGCGCGTGCCGACCAGCGCGGTGATCACCAGCATCGACAGCCCCAGCATGATGGTCTGGTTCAAGCCGAGCAGTAGCGTGGGCACGGCTAATGGCAGCTTGACCCGGCGCAACAGCTGCCATTCGGTACAGCCTGCCATGCGCCCTGCCTCGACCAGCGCCGGATCCACACTGCGGATGCCGAGCGCTGCATAGCGCACGGCGGGCGCCAGCGCGTACAGGATCACCGCGATCATCGCCGAGAAATCGCCGACCCGGAACAGCATCACCACCGGGATCAGGTAGACGAAGCTCGGCAGCGTCTGCAGGGTGTCCATGAACGCGCCGACCAGACGATCGGCGCGCGGACGCTGACCCGCCCATAGCCCGAGCGGAATGCCGATGGCGCAGGCGAGCAGCACAGACACGCTCATCAGATACAGGGTCACCATCGCCTTGTCCCAGAGACCGTTGACGGCGATGAACAGCATCATCAGCCCGGCCATCGTGCCAAGCCGCCAGCCACCGATGCGGGCAACCGCCAGGGCGGTGACCAGCACGCCCCAGGGCCAGGGTATGCCGACGAAGAAGCGCTTCACCGGCAGCATCAGCCACGTCAGGAAGAAACCCTTGATGCGCTCGAAGGTGTCGAACAGCGTGACGTTGAGCCACTCCATCGACACCGTCCAGACGTTACCGGTGCTGAGCGTCCAGCGCTCGGGCCAGCTTTCCAGCGACGGGATGAAGCGCCCGGCGAGCGTCAGCACGATGACCGCCGCGAAAACGAGCGCCCAGGCACGGTTGCGACTCGCCGCCTGTGCCTGCGCATGCAGTGCCCGATCCGTTCGGGAAAACGCCTGGCTCAGCCGGTCCAGCGCGACCGCCATGACGACGATCGCCAGGCCCGCCTCGATACCGCCACCAATGTCCAGCCGACGCAGGGCGGTCAGCACGTCATGACCAAGGCCACCGGCGCCAATCATCGAGGCGATGATGACCATGTTCAGCGATAGCATGATGACCTGATTGACACCAACCATCAGCTGCGACAACGCACTCGGTAGCTGGACCTTGGTGAGTGTCTGCCACGGCGTGCAGCCGCTCATGCGAGCGGCTTCCAGCGTCTCTGGTGGCACCGAATGCAAGGCGACGGTGGTGATGCGCACCATCGGTGGCATGGCATAGATGACCGTGGCCACCAGCGCCGAAACCGGTCCGAACCCGAACAGGAACAGGATCGGTACCAGATAAGCAAACACCGGCACCGTCTGCATCAGATCCAGACCTGGGCGCAAGCCACGCTCGACCGCCGCGAAACGCCAGGCGAGGATGCCAAGAAGCAGGCCGCAGACTACGCCGATCGGCACCGCGATCAGCACCGACGCCAGCGTGACCATGGCGCTCTGCCACTGGCCAAACAAGGCAAGATAGGCGAAGCACAGTCCGACCAGCCAGGCCAGTGCGGCATCGCCTGCGCGCCAGGCCAATACTGCGGCGATCGCGATGATGCCGAGCCAGCTGATCGCCGGCAGGATTTCGACTGCTTGCTGGCCTTGTCCGCTCGATACGCCATCGATCAGCAATGCGCGCACCGCTCGGTACGGCGCTTCGAGTAGCGCCGACAGAAAGCGTGTGGCCTCGCGAAACGTGAACAGACCGAAGTTGGCCTCGTTCACGAGCCACTTCATCGCATCGGAAATCCAGCGATCGAGCGTGAGTTCCCAGCCACGCGGGTACTTGATTGCCCAGCGTGCATCAAACTGGCGGGCTAACTCCCGCGAGTTCGACGCAAGCAACCCGGTGGTGATCAGAAGTACCGGCCAGAACCAGCGCGAATGCGCCAGATCTCGACTGGCACGGCGCCAGCGGCCGCCGCTGTCGGAAATCGCGACACTCGCCGTCACGTCGGCCGGGTGCGCGATGGGAGGGTCGATGCAGGAGTTGATGTCGGGGTCGATGCGGAAGTCGCTATCGGGCCTGATTCGGGCCTTTCGGCCAGCAACGACGGCACTCGCCCGATCACCACGTCCAATGCAACGCGCCGGTCGATGACACCCCGCACGCGGCCATCGTCATCCAGCACGCGGTACGGCAGGTCAGCCGCCTCGATGCGATCGATGGCCTCGGCAACCGTCATGGAAGTCGGCAACTCGCCGGCAACGGCAGAGCGATCTTCGAGTGTCGCGATCGATCCGAGTCTGATCACCTTCGCACGCACCACATCACGAGTGAAGTCTTCCACGTAGGGCGTAGCCGGGTTCGACACCAGTTGCTCGGGAGTGGCGGTCTGCACGATGCGCCCGTCCTTCATCACCGCGATGCGATCGGCGAGGCGGATCGCCTCGTCGAAGTCGTGCGTGATGAACACGATGGTCTTGTGCAGCAACGCCTGCAGGCGCAGGAATTCGTCCTGCATCTCGCGCCGGATCAGCGGATCGAGTGCCGAGAACGGCTCGTCCAGAAGCCAGACGTCGGGCTCTGCCACCAGGGATCGCGCGATGCCGACCCGCTGCTGCTGGCCGCCTGAGAGCTGCCGCGGGAAGTAGTCCTCGCGTCCATCCAGACCGACCAGCTCCACCATGTGCCGTGCCCGCGACTCGCGCTCGGCACGCGGCACGCCCTGTACCTCGAGCGGAAACGCCGCGTTCTGCAGCACCGTCAAGTGCGGGAGTAACGCGAAGTTCTGGAACACCATGCCCATCTCGCGGCGACGCAACTCGATCAGCTCCGCCGGGTTCATCGCCAAGAGATCGCGCCCGCCAAAGCTGATCGAACCTGCCGTCGGCTCGACCAGTCGCGACAGACAGCGCACCAGCGTCGACTTGCCGGAACCCGACAGGCCCATGATCACAAAGATCTCGCCTTCGGCTATCGCGACGTCCGTGTCGCGCACTGCGCCGATGATGCCTGCAGCCTCGAGCGTCGCATCGTCGACATGCTCGCCGTGACGCGCAAGAAAGCCTTGCGGATCCTCACCATAGAGTTTCCAGACGCCGCGACAGTCGAGTTTGACAGTGCCCGGAGTCAAGCCTGCATTCCGTGCCGAGCGATCCACCATGCGGTCTTCAACTTCGTATAGACGAGATCAGCGTCCGCTCACTCGACCCAGGTAGACCACACCGCTTCGTTGTCACTCATCCAGCTGGCCACCGCCTCGTCGACGCTCATGCCATCGAGATCGACCGCTGCAACCAGAGCACCCATCTCCTCGTTGGATATCGTGAACGCCTCGACCGCCTCGGCAGCGCCTGGCCACTTGTCGGCGACATGCGCACCCGCCACCTTCCAGATCGGGCCACGCGGCTTACCGCAATCATAAGCCATGTCCGGGTTCGACCCGACCGACGGATCCTCGTAGCACTCGGCCGAGTACGGAGGAAACTCGACGAACTCACCCTCGTATTTCACTGCCGCCCAGTGCGGCTCGTAAACCCACAGCACGATCGGCGCCTTGCGTTGGTAGGCCGACTCGAGTTCGGCGAACAGGGCCGCGTCGGTACCGGCGTGCACCACCTCGAAGTCCATCTCGAGCGCCTCGACACGCTCGTCGTCGAAGCCGCCCCAGGTCACCGGCCCGCCAAGGTAGCGACCCATCGGCGCTGTCTCCACGGTACTGAACTCCTCGGCGCAATCATTCAGCGCCTGCCAGTCCGGCAAGCCGGGACAGAGCTCCTTCATGTACAGCGGGTACCACCACTCCTCGATGGCGGCCATGCCGGTCTCGCCGAGATTGACGACGTTGCCGGACTCGGTCGCTTCATCCATCGCCTCGCGGCCGGTGGTCTCCCAGATTTCCATCGCGACGTCGAGGTCACCGCTGCCGAGCCCGGCAAATTGCGCGATGTAGTCAGCCTGCACGTAGTCGACGTTGTAGCCAGCCTGCTTCAGCACTTCACCCATGATCGTGGTGGTCACGATCTGCCCGGTCCAGTCGTTCAGTGTCAGTTTGATCGGGTCCTGCGACTCGACCTCGGCGACGGCAGTAGCCGAGGCAAGAAGGCTTGCGAGGACGACAGCGAGCGTACCCCCCGACGTGTTGGTGACAGGCGATCTCATCGACGTTCTCCCTGATGCGGACGAAGGGACACGAGCTACCAAACGCGGCTCGGCCACGGTCAGTATTCAATGAAAAGCAACATTAGACAACAGGGGGACCTCTCCACCTCTGCTTTAGAATTGATGACTTGACTTCACGGTATGCGATGCCATGATGTCGCTCATGAGAAGCACGGTTCGCATTGACGATGACCTCCTGGAGGCACTGAAAGCTCGCGCCGAGAACGAGGGCACGTCTCTCACGCGTGCCCTGAATACCGCACTCAGGCAAGGCCTGACAGTGGCGAACGAGACGCGAGCAAAGGAGCGATTCGAACAACGAACGGTCTCGCTGGGCGGCGCAACGTTCGACGTCGACAGGGCGCTGTCGGTGTCGGCCGCGCTCGAGGATGACGCGGTGCTCGCGAAGCTCGCCGCACGCAAGTGAAGGTCGTCGACCTGAACGTGCTGATCTACGCCGTGGACGAGCAGTCCCCTCACCACGCCACGATCCTCCCGTATTGGCAGCAGTTGCTGAACGGCGAGGAAAGCATTGGTATTCCGTGGATAGTGTTGGTCGGGTTTCTGCGCATCACGACCAACCCGAAAGCATTTGCCACGCCGCTAACTGCGGACGTCGCCTGCGAGATCGTCGATGGCTGGCTTTCGCTGGACGTGGTGTCCGTGCCAACCGAAAAGCCGTCGCACTGGACGACGTTGCGGGCACACGTCCACGCGAGTGGCACCGCCGCAAACCTCGTCACCGACGCCCACATCGCCACGATCGCGTCGACGCGGGGCGCGACGCTCGTCAGCTGCGACCGGGACTTCGAGCGGTTCGAGGGCCTGCGCGTCGAGAACCCCTTGGCGGCACGCACGACCTGACGGCATGTCGAAGCGGAAGATCCCGTCGGCATCGCCACGCTGGCGCAAGCCGAGTATGACGGCGTTAGAGATCTGTTCGTACGATGTTCGCGACATCGACGATACCGCATACCCGGAGCTCGTCTGCATGCGGCGAAACCGCGAGGCCGGTTACCGTGCACTCGGCTATCGTCGCCAGCGCGATCTTGAGCTGTTCTGAAACGAAGCAACACAGAATCTGACCATTGTCACTGCAGGTGCATCTGAAGAATCACGAAGCCCGCCTCGTCGACCACGCGCCTGGTGACGCGGAGATGAAAGACGCTGACGAACAGCGGGGTAAAATTGTTCCCGATGGCATCAAGCACTTCTGCCGGAAGCGTGAACTCACCGTCGTCAATGGCGATACACGAGAAAACGCGAGGCGACGCCGCATCGGCATCCGACGAACCAGCCGTCAGCGAAACAAGACCGACTGAGTCGTCGGCCAACGGGTTCACGGTCCAGCGGAGCGTCGGATTGCTACTTGCATTGCGAAGCTGTTCTGTCACCGTCGAGTCAAAACGCTGCTGTAACGGCAACGATACTTCTGGTATCGCAGGAAACTCGTTGCCCGGTATGGAAATACGCAAATCGAGACGGAACGGCGCCACTCCAATCTCACCACTTTTGTAGTCGATGTCCTCATCAGTCACCACAGGTTCTGGAACCAGGCTTGCATAACTACCATTCTGGCTGGAAATTGTCACCACCTCACCCGCTGACAGCGAGACGGCCTGACTCGGATTGACTCCGAGCGCTTCGATTCCGGGCAGCGCTATTCCCTCAGCCAAACCAAACCCGCACCGATCCTCTTGCGGAAACACCGTAAGAGGGAAATCTCCCGGAACGGGCGTTTCCAGTCGATAGAAATTTGCCGTTGCACTTGTACTCATTGAAGCAGGCAGGTCGTTGTGCTGGACGAGAATCACCCCGATCTGGTCAATTTGCTGCCCATCTGCCGAGCCCGATGGCATCGGCTCGGATGCGCTAGTCGGCTCACTGCCATTGCCATTGCCATTGCCGAAGTCAGCTGGATCCTCCGCAGGGATACTCCCGGTTTCTGGTTCCGGTCCGATTTCAGATTCATTGCTGCCATCCCCGCCACCGCCGCAAGCGGACAGACATCCGCAGAGTAATGATGCAGAAGCAAGTCTGAACTTGAAGGGGCCTATCTGAAACATCCCTTTCTCTCGGCGGCTGTTGCTGGACAAGTGGTAGTCAGGCTACAACATGTTGAGAGAACACGGAGCGATTCACGCTTTGCCCGTCTACAAATCTACCCGGCGTTCAGCGACTGAGGCGACGCGACAGTCCAACTGCTCCTGCTTAAGGCAGGTGCCACGCGATGGGCGTACTCGAGAGGCCCGGTTGCATTCCGGGGAACGGACGAGCTGGGTGCTCGGATGCGCTGCCCTGCCCACCAGTCAAAAGGATTCACGAACAACCAGAAGTTCCGCAAAGTCCTCGAGCGTATGCCGGTTAAATACCATCGTACGGCCCAAAAGGTACGGATGAGCAAATGAGCTATTGCTCCGTCGACTAACCGTAAAGCCCATTTCGTATTTACTCGAATATACTTTACCAATTACAGGCTTGGTCACTTTTCCGTACGGATAGGCGAAACTATGTATTTCATTGCCGAGAAGCTGGCTGACGACGTAATGAGGGGTTTCAACTTCAACGTCGACGCGCCTTGCGTAGTCCTCCGCAGTTTCGTCGGCACCGACCTCGGCCAGATTCGAGTGGGTCTTGGAGTGTGCCTGAATGTCGATCAGGCCCGAGGCTAACATCTCCTTCATCTGGGCTGTCTTCAGTCCACCCTTGTTGAGGAAATCACTGTAGGGAAAAATAGTCGCAGGGAAACCGAATTCGCGTAACAACGGAAATGCGATCTTGTAGGCCGACTGGTAGCCGTCGTCGATGGTTATGACAACAGCACGCTCGGGCAAGCCGCGATCACCGTTCAAAAAACCCATCAAATCCCGTAGCTGAATGACGTTGAAGCCATTGTCCCGCAAAAAGCCCAACTGCTCGCGAAAATTCTCTGCTGTAACGGACAGCTGTTGCGTGCTCGGACCGAAATTGTGGTATCCAAGAACCGGTACACTCTGGTAGGCCGAGCTTTCAACACCGCCAACATTCCGCCAAGCACGCGGTACGACCACAACATCGCCAGATTCGATCGGCCGGTTGTCGTTATGTTTCGCGACGTACCAGCCTGCGGAAGGGTCGCCGAGATGCCTGGAGGCCAGACCGGCGTACGACTCACCCCGTTCGGCTACGATCACGATATAGTGATCATTGCGGCCAATCTCAGCAGATACGACCTCAACAGCCCCTGAGGATCGACCTGCCTCCTCCCCGAATGCCGCATGAGGGGTCGAGCAAGCAACGATGGCTATCGTAACGAGAAAAGCCGCCTGTCGGCGGCCTTTTACAATCACTCGACGCAACAGCGTGGCGCAGTCATACACGTATGTCATCTGAGAGTATATTTACAAGCGGTTCATGAACGAGATCAGTAGCTTACGTGAACGTGTCGAGTAATTGCAACATTGTCTGCGCATTGCGAGCCACCCACGCTGGAAAACGAGCCGAGCCCTACTTTACGGCGCCAAGGAACGTACCGCAATAATGTCGAAAACTGTATCACGACAGGACAACCCGAACGAACTGCCCCCCGCCAGTCCGTTGTGCCAGAGCCAATATGTAGTGATGCGGAGCCTTGGAGACGGAGGGTTCGGAATCACCTATCTGGCACTACACCAGCTGCTGGAAAACAAGCTGGTGGCAATCAAGGAGTACATGCCTTCGGAAAGAGCTTACCGAAAAAACTCTGTCGTTCAGGTTCAGTCGGAGCGTCATCGTGAGGACTTCGAGTATGGATTGGAGAAATTCTTCGACGAAGCAAACAATCTTCACAAGATTACAAGATTGCGAAATCCAGCTCTTGAAAACATCGTCAACGTCGAGACCGTGTTTCGAGAAAACGGGACAGCCTACATGGTCATGGACTATGTGGATGGCAAAAGCCTGCTGGATACAATCGATGAACTCGTAAAGACCGAGACGCTGCTACCGGAAGAACGAATCCGCGATATATTCGAGCAACTCGCACGCGCGATCAACTTTGTTCATGGCCAGGGTCTTTTGCACCGCGATATAACACCGACGAACATCATTGTACGGCACAAAGACAACCGGCCCGTCTTGATCGACTTCGGATCGGCCAGAAATCAGGCAACTCTCGATGTTGCCCAGGAAACGACCGGTACCCGGATAATGTTCACGCCGGGTTACGCACCGCTCGAGCAGTGCAATGGAATGGAACAAGACCAACGTACTGACATATATGGCCTGGCGGCAACGATCTATCACCTGGCGCTGCGCGAGAAGCCTTCTGAATCACTGACGCGCTGGGGAAAGATAGACCATGACGAAGAAGATCCACTCGGACCATCAGTGCGTGCCGGTGCGAAAGACGGCTACTCACGAGAACTACTGGAAACCCTCGATCGCGGCCTGGGATTGCGGGCGAAAGATCGGCCTGATTCAATCGCCGAATGGGTTGCACCGCTTGGCTTCGACATCGGCGAAAAATGGGCGTCACCACCGCCAGCGACAACGCAAACTCTCGGGATTGAAAAAAGCTCAAAGCTCCTGAAAGGGCTACAACCAGGCCGCCGCAAGATTTTCGCCGCGGCCGCCGGGATTGCCGTTTCAGCCCTCCTTCTCTACATCCTGATTCCGGATTCCATGGATCAGCGCTTGAATCTCGCCGAAACGGAATTGGTTGAAAACCCGTTCGATGAATCCAGCCTTGATTCTGCAAATGATCAGTACGCTCAAGTACGAACCCGTAGCGACCCGGGAACGGACCATTATGTGCGAGCGACAGCCGGCGGGGAAATCGTCGACGAGCTGCGTTCGTTCAATGGAAACGTCAACGCACGAAATATCGCCGGTGCGCGGCAGGATTACGAGGATCTGGAAGGGCATACAGACATTGCCGGTCTCGATGAGTCCGTAATGGAGCAAGTCAAAAGCGTGTTGCTTTTCGAATCCAGCCTGAGCGACATCTCAGAGCTGCTTGCCGAGACAAACCTGGAACCATCGTGGACGGCGGAGGGTGACAGACTGCAGACATCGTTATCTGCAGCGGCGGTCACGCTGGGCACCTCCCTGACAGTAGAAGTAGACGACACACGCGTTGATGCGGCCAAAAGCGCGCTTGATGCCATGGCCCGCGCCACTGACAATATGCAAGCGAAGGAGTTTGCGGAGGCCGGCGACAATATCGAGAAATCCCGGGCACATGCATCCAATATCGGATATGGACCACCCGATCTGGCGAATGCAAGGGAGGCCATCGTGCAGATGCGAGGTCTCCATGTTGACGAGCAGCTCATACACGCAGCTGAAAGACTCGGCACCGCTACGGATCCAAAAGCATTCAGCGCAGCTCGCGATGCCTATGAAAACATCCTGCGCATAGATCCGTCATCCGTTCAAGCGACAGCGGGTGTGAAACTGAGCGATAGGCTGGGCACGATCTCCGACCGAATCGCCAAGGGTGACGTATCAACTGCCGAAGTGGATTTACAAGACATGGAATTGCTTGTTGATGAAACCGGCATCAAAGATCAGCAGTGGACACAATTGCAGGCGTCGTTTCACAAATCGGCGATCTCCGGACGGCTGGATATGGCGGCTCAGGCTCTTTCCGCCAATCCGCTAACGGCGCAGACTCACCAGCAGGCTAGTGAACACTTCAGCGCTGTGATTGACGATACAGCTAGCCATGGACTTGACAGCAAATATACCGAAAGAGCGAAGAGGGGCCAGACGGGTGTGCGGACTCTTCAATCCATTTTGTCGGCAGTGAATGCACGCGATTATGCCGGCGCAGAAAGTCAGTTGCAGGTCAGCACGGGAATCCTCCAGAACGTCGCGGGAAACCAGGAGATTGCCAACAGTGTGGCAAGGGCCATCAGCCGCGCGCGTAGTAGCGAAGTCGACGGTCGCATGCAGACTGTACTCGACGCGCTCAGCCAGTATCGCCTGCCGTCGGTTACCACCAGCATGCGCGGCATCGTGGCAAGTGCACGAGTCATTTCGAGTGACGAGCCACTTGTAGTTGCGGCCGACTCTGCTATCGATGAGCTTGACGAACTATTGCGTTTGCAAGGCGCTGGCAACTACGCTGATGCTCACGATCAGTGGCGGACGGTGACCGAGACCCTAGAGCCACTTGATATCGAGAGTGAATTCACAACCAGCAACAAATCGTGGCTTGATGCACAGACCCTTGCCGCCGCTAAGCAACGGCTTGCCGGCGCTTACATGAATCTCGAGATTTCTCCGCTGAACGCCGAGGTCATCGATGCAACTCGTCGCATCGTGAACAGCACGATCGAGTTGTCGCAACTGGCCGATCATGCAGACACGAATGCATCCATCTTGTCTGACTTGCTTACCACACTCGAGAGTATTCAGGCAGCGCTGGATGACAATGACTTTATAACGGCACGCCAACAGGCCACAGATGCAGTCAACGCGATCAAGAAGTCAGAACTGGAGGTAATTGACCTGCAGAGCGCTCTGTCCAAGCTGATTGATGGCAGGGAAGAGGTTTCGACTTTCAATGTTCGCCGCGAGATGCGTGACATGATCTTTCAGAGCTACAATGCCTTGCTAGATGATCCACTTTCTGTGAACGACTTAAAAGCAGTGTCAAGCAAGCTGGCCGGTCTTGATGATTATCGGGACACCTTTTCCAGGCAGCAAATCGAGTACGACTGGAGCAGCGCCGATGAGGCAAAGTCTGTCATCTCAGGTCTCTTGCTTTCAATTGACAAGGCACGGATTGAAAATGACTACGTGGGTGCGACACGATCGCTTCTCGAACTCGATCGTCAGCTGACCGACGATTCGCAATGGGGAGAGATTCTGGAACGAGCTCGGTCCGCCATCCAGTCCGAATGGAACGAGCGTATCGGCACCCTGGTTGACGTCGCTCGCACGGCTTTGGAAAAAGACCCGCTGTCAGCTGAAGCGCTGGATGAAGCATTCGAGGTCTATCAGCAAATCCAGGAACTCGAACGATCTGCCGAAAACCTGGGTGGAAATGGTCAAGAGTTCATCAAGGTGTTGCGTCCCTATTCAACGGCAATCATCGAATCGGATTCAGATTTTCAACGTCGCAATGCTCAAAAACTACTTGCAGACACAGAACAATTCATGTCGCTGCCGGGCGCGAAGACAGCGGTGACAAACCTGAACAGGCAAATTTCCGACAAGATTACGCTCATACACGAGGATGCCCGGAACAAGGTCTACGCGGTGCTCGATGTGCTGGAGGAGCAACCCAACAACACGGAACTGGTTGAGCTGACGAACAATCTGGACAGTCTGCACAGGGAGTTTTCGGCTGACGGCCTCGAAGATCCCGCTGACTTTGCCTCGGAGACAAGGGCAATGGTGCAATACCTGGTTGATGCCCGAGACTTTCACGACACTCGGCACTATTACACTGCTACAGACAAGCTTGCCGAGTTCAAATCGGCTTCAGCTCTGACCTCTATACACCCTGAAGCAAAGAAAAAACTCGACACTGTCGCGGCATCGCTGGAAGAGATGATTCAAGGTCACATCGACCAAGATTATGTGCAATTCACCCTGGATCTGCATCGTGCATTCAAACCTCTTGGCAGTACGACACCGTTGGATCGCGATGTCTGGTCGCAGATCGATCTTGCTGTGCGCGAGGTTCTCGACCAGCAGCCCGATTTCCCGGGCGTCGTAGTGGCGTCTGAAATATTGCAGGCATTTTCGGCATCTATCGAGAACCAGGACTTCAACCTGGCAGACTGCGCCAGCGTCGGGGCAGCGCTGAGTGCAAGGAACAAAGCCACGAATGTACCTTTCGATGTAGCACCACTCGACAGGCTCTACGCCAGCTCCTGCGCCAACTGACGCGTTGTCGCCGCCAAGACCTGGGCTTGCACCATCTGATCGCGCCGGCCACAAGCAAGGGCGACAGGCAGGTCGCACGCGACAAGGTTGCACTCGAGAGAGGTCCTTGATGCGAACACTGCTTTCCCGGCGTGATCGAGGCCGGTTGCATCCACAGCGTTCTGATCAGCGGGACTGCGGGACGCCCAGCCCCCGGCTCCTGCGAACTCGGCTGAGGATATTGAGCCTGATTCTCCGGCGTGTCGGGCAGAGCGATTGTCGCCCCGTCGACCAGTCTCGCCGGCCGCCCGCGGAATTGCCAGTCCGTCGGTACCGCGTCCGAATTCGCTCGAGCGCACTCGATCGACAGCTCTTGCGCGAGTGCCAGGGGCATCCGCTCACGGGCGCAGCTGAAACCACTGGTGCTGTTGCTACACCGCGCAAGCCCTGCCTGGCATCGAGCAACAGCAGATCGGTTCACCGCGTTCTGACACGAGGGGTCTGGGGACACCGCTTGGGTCAGGAACATCGACAGTGGTTTCGTTGGCGAAAACAACCGCTCCCGATGGTTCTCCGGCAGCAACCTCTCCACAGTGTTGCTCTTCCAACTGCTGAAGTTGCGACTGCTGTTGATGACGGTCGATTTGTCGACTGGCATTCAGGGTGACTGGCCTCTGGGTGCTCGGGATTGAACTACGCACTCAGAGCCTGGTGCCTGGAGCCGGTCATTTCTCCCTGTATTTCAGTCGCTTGCGCTTAAGTAAGCGCCATTCCTTCATGACCCTGCTTTTCAGTCAGTCAGCTCGACACCAGCGTTGCAGCACCGGAGTGCATCGAATCGAACGGGGTCGTTATTCCGCCATGCAAGCTGCACCGAGCTGCTCTTCTGAAATGACTGCGGTGTCCAGAATCTCCGATTCGACATCGTGTGCAGAGTAGTAAATCCCCTCGCCAGCGTAAGATCCGCCGATACCGCCAGCAAGACCACCTACCACACCACAGGCAAGTAGCCCCCACCCACCGGTTGCCACGCCAAGGACGAGACAAATGCCGACTGCCGCGCCACTGCCAGTAGCACCGCCGATGAATCCGCCAGCTTGCAGGTAGAGAATTCTCTCGAGCTCGCCTTCCGGCGCGGTCAGCAGTGTATATGCGGTAGTCGCGATGGAGAATACGACGATAACCCGACCGCCGTGCTTGAGGTACTGCGCACCCTTGATCGCCGCTTTCGAAATCCCGGTGTTCGGTGACTTCGCGCCTTGAATCAAGCGGCTGTATAGAGCGTCGCCAGAAAGACCGGTCTTGCGATAGCGCTGCTCAATGTTGTCGAAGGACCGGCCGCCGGCGCCATACTTTGACCAGTCACGAATCTCAAAGGTGACACGTGTACCGACCCCGGAGCGCATGCGCATTTCGATGGCGATTTGGTGCCGCTCCTGCACGGCCCAGCGTGCAATCTCTTTGGCTGACTGCCTCGAGGCCTGGCGGCGTTCGACCTCAGCCACCAACTGTGTGATCCGATGCTCGTACTCGGCACGTATCTTCGGCATTTCTACGCCAAGACGCCACAGCTCCGCGCCGGTACCAGCGCCCCCGGAACCGATGACCTCGAGCATCTTCGCCGCATCCTCAGAATTCTGTGCCGGCAGTTCGCAGGTGAGAATTGACGTCGCCGGATCCGTGCAAATCGGCGCCGGTTCGCTGATGCAACCCTCGTTGCCACTCATCAGGCCATTTCTCCTGCCAGTTCGGGAAGATCGGTTTGCTGAGATGGTCCCTCCTCGCGCCATTGGGGCATCGTCGTCAACGCATGCTGCGCGAGCCGGGGCGTTGGGAACAGCGGCAGCAGCCCGGCGATTTTTCTACGCCATGCGTACGGGCGCGGTGGCATCTCCGCCCGGTATAGCCCGTCGGACGCAGCCAATCGCCGCACAACTGGGGTCAACAGATCGTGCAGACCTTCGACGAGATCCGGTAACACCCAAAGCCTGTCGTTGAAAACCAGAACGAAAAAAGGCTCGTCACCGTGAAACAACGAATCGGCGAATCGTACGACATACAGTCTGCGCGCCTGATCCAAAGGGGCCGACGCTACTTCCCTGCCGTTTACGAGCATCCTGGCAACGCCGTCGGCGATTGTAACTGCCTCATGGACCACGGCTGCACAACTCCTCAGCTTGTTGGACGTGATTATTGTAGCCGACGAACGGGGCCGAAGTATCACTGCAAACACCTGCTACAAAAGTGCAACGCGCAATAACTACTCGCAGGATATTGCCCGATAACCGGCTCGCCTGAAAAATTTCTGCGCCAGCTCGTGCGCCAACTGACGCGTTGTCGCCGCCAAGACCTGGGCTTGCTCCATCTGATCGCGCTGCCCGCGCTCTTCGAAGTATCCAATGACCCAGCACGCCGGTGGTCTGGCGATGTACTTCTCACCGCTACCAAAGAGCTGATTTCCCGCTGACGATCACCAGACGTACTTGTGACACCACTGCGCAGATTTCTGCACACTAAAGGGATGCAAATGCGCAGCTTTCTGCGCACCTTGCCGAGCGCCATTTCGTGCCATGAGCACCGTTCAGTTGGTCGCAGGGATCGTAAGCCGGTAATTAGCATGAGGATTTTCTTTTTTCTGGCTCTAGCGAAAATATTTCTGGTCCGGATATCGATTCGTACTGATAAAATGTTCCCACACGCTGGCCAATTGAATCAGGAGAAATGACATGCCAACTCCCGCCTACATGAGTATCGAAGGCAAGACGCAAGGGAACATATCGTCCGGGGCGTCGACGGCCGAAAGCATCGGCAATACGTGGCAGGAAGGCCACGAAGACGAAATCATGATCCAGGCGTTCGATCACAACATCTTGATTCCGACCAACCCGCAAAATGGCCAGCCGTCCGGCCCTCGCCGCCACGAAAAACTCACCGTGGTCAAGAACTTCGACAAGACGTCCCCGCTCCTGTACAACGCGCTGACATCGGGCGAAGCACTGGACTGCGAGATCAAGTGGTATCGCACGTCGATGGAAGGTACGCCGGAACACTATTTCACGATGAAGCTCACCGACGCGGTCATCGTGGACATCAAGGCCTGCATGGCCCATTGTCAGGACGCCGCGACGGAGCGGTTTGGTCACGAAGAGCAGGTCGCGCTCAATTATCGCAAGATCGAATGGCGTCACGAAGTGGCCGGCACGGCGGGCGAGGACGACTGGCGTAAACCGGAAGCCTGATCGGGAAGTACCTGGCAGGCAATGTTCATCGAGAAGTACTCATCGAGAAGTAATCATCGTAGAGTACTTCTCGAAGCGTACTCAGGAGCGCCGATCTCGAGCCATTCTCGATGCAGTGGCTTGTCGATCATCACACCTTAGGGAGTCAGGTCCATGGCAAGAGCCGCTGCTCGTTCTGACATGGTGCCGTTCGAAGTCAGCATCGCAGGCCTGGAAGATCCAAGCCTGCGCGTGCTGTCCTTCTCCGGGCACGAGAGCCTGTCGCAAACCTACAGCTACACCATCGATCTGGTGTCGCGCGATGATGGACTCGCGCTCGAGGACTTGATCGGCAAGAACCTGAAGCTGCAGATCAATGACGCCGAGGGCCTGCCGCAGCGCTGGCTGAACGGCGTCATCGCAAACTTCCAGCAAGCCGAGAGCAGTGTCCGGCAGACCGCCTATCGGGCGCTGGTCGTGCCCGCCCTGCAGATTCTGAGCTATCGGCAGGACTGCCGGATATTTCAGGACCTTTCCGTACCTGACATCATCAGCCAGGTTTTCGACGACGCGGGCCTTGTCGATTACACGCTCAAACTCGATGCGAGTTATTCGCCTCGGGTCTACTGCGTGCAGTATCGCGAATCGGACCTGAACTTCGTCGCTCGCCTGATGGAAGATGAAGGCATCTTCTATTTCTTCGAACACGACGAGGAAAAAACCACGTTGACCCTGGGCGACAAGCCCGGTGCGCATCCCAGACTACCGGTGGGCGACACCCTCGAGCACCACGATACCGGGGGCGGGCTGGCCGAGGGTGACTTCGTCTTCGGCATCCGCTGGCAGGAGGCCATTACCACCAATGCCGTCATGCTGCGCGATTTCGACTTCAAGAAGCCGAGTGTCGATCACCTGCAGCTGAACAAGGAAGTGGATCAGTACCTGAAGCTCGAGCAATACGACTACCCGGGGGTGTACGAAGATCCCGACACAGGCCACACCCGTATCGGCACCCGGCTCGACGCGTTGCAGTCCGGGCGACAGCAGGTGACGGCGTCGACCACCGTACGCCGCCTTTTTCCCGGTCACACGTTCACGCTGACACAACATCCCAACCCGCGCTTCAATCGTGACTTCGTCATTACCCGAGTCAGCCACAACGGCAGAAGCGCTCAGGTTCTGGAGCAGGACCAGGGCGGAGGGGAGTCTGACTACCACTGCCAGTTCTCGGCGGCTCCGGCCGAGACCGTGCAACGTCAGGCGGCGAGTGCGCGCCGCCCACGCGTCGAAGGCGTACAGACCGCCATCGTCGTAGGCCCCTCAGGTGAGGAGATCTACACCGACGAGTTCGGTCGCGTCAAGGTTCAGTTCCATTGGGATCGGCTGGGCCGGTACGACGAGAAGAGTTCGTGCTGGGTTCGCGTGAGCCAGCTCTGGGCCGGTGCCGGCTGGGGCGGCATGGACATCCCGCGCATCGGTCATGAAGTTATCGTGAGCTTCGAGGAAGGCGACCCGGACCGGCCTCTGATCACCGGGCGCGTCTATCACGGCGAGAACCGGCCACCGCACCCGCTACCGGCGGGCAAGGTGAAGAGCACGATCCGCTCAAATTCCACACCTGGCGGCGGCGGTTTCAACGAACTGACCTTCGATGACACGAAGGGCGAGGAAGAGGTTTTCCTGCACTCTCAGTACAACACGACGGTGGCGACCGGGAACGACAAGAATCAGAGCACCGTAAACGACGAGTCGCTGACTGTTGGCCACGATCGCACCAAGACGGTCAGCAACGACGAGATCAACACCATCGAGCACGACCGCACAACGACAGTCGTTCACAACGAGACGACAACCGTCGAGAATGATCGCGTCGAGACCATTCACAACAACGATACCAAGACCGTCAAGAGTGGCTTGTGCAAAGTCGAAGTCAACGAGGGCGACCATCAATTGTTGACCACGCTGGGCGAACAGAAGATCGACGCCAACAAGCGCGTCTATATCCACTCGAACAATCTCATCGAGCTCGAGACCGGTGACAGCAAGATCACGATGGAAAAGAACGGCTCGATCACGATCACGTGCAAGAAGATGACAATAGCGGCCGACGAACTCTGCACTCTCAGTGCCGATACTTTCTCGGCAACGGGCTACCTGGAAGCCAAGGTGAACACGGGAACGCAGGTCGTCAAGACCAATGCCCTGGGGGTTGAAACCAGCGGCGCATCGATCACCAGCGCAGCGGTCGGCACGCATATTGTCAACGGCGCAATCGTCAAGATCAATTAGGGCGTGCCATGCGCTCCATCTCAAGATCAATCGGGCCGCACTACGCGTTCCACTATCGATGGTGTCTTGCCCTTAGCTTGACCCACATCTTGACGCCGCTCCAGCGTGGTCTACGTATGTGGCTGGTTTCTTTGGATAGTCGAGCATGTCAACGGGCATTCAGCAGTGGATCGAGCACGAGTTCGCTGATGTTGCGTTCGGCGACGCGCGCCTCGACAGGCGATTTCGCGCCATTGTGGTTGACCTCGCCGGGCACTGCGGCAAAACTCTGGCCAGCAGCTTCGAGT
>Ga0209185_1000202_pt1 | contig 87581 bp, 82 predicted proteins | sample SidtaG_2_FD_187425 | JGI IMG/M metagenome (GOLD analysis project Ga0209185, IMG submission 187425) | Marine algal microbial communities from Sidmouth, United Kingdom - Sidmouth_Asex2 metaG (SPAdes) (version 2) | ecosystem: Host-associated > Algae > Red algae > Unclassified | place: Sidmouth... | reverse complement strand
AACGTACATTTGGAGGTATAAAACGATGGTTTAATGGAGGAACTGCAAGATATAAAGGAATATATAAAATGCATACTCAAAACCTTATGGAGGCGATAAGTTATAATCTATATCGAAGTCCTGGGATAATTGCGTCTAATTGTGAAAATTAAGGAATAATGGACTTAAAAAAGAGACTTATAGACCTGAAAAACTTAAAAAAAAGCAAAATAAATGGTATTTGGGAGTAAAAAAATAAAACTAAAAAAGTGAAGTGGAAAATTTAACCCTTTCGCAACGGTCTCACTTTTTGATAATTTTTGAAAAAAATATTTTAAATATTAAAAGTATGAAGGTAATTTGAGTTATTCTATAATTTCATAATCGATATTTAGTTTTCGCTAAGCTCTTAAAGCAGAAGCAGAATTTTTGTCTCCCACTTCAATATCTACTGCATCTCCTTCTAAGAGTATCTGTGTAAGTTCATTCGATAAAGATTCATCAATGTTAGATGAAATTTCAGAAATACATTTAGCTAGCCTCCTTTTATCCAATCCCTGGGCATCACAAGACAATAAGTTTAATTTCATAACGGTGATTTATTCTACAATTGATATAGAGCCTTTATTTATTTTAATAACGTAAATATTTAAAAAAATGGAAAGTAAAATTAAATTGAGTTCATAGTTTTAACAATATACAAACAAAAAGGTGTTTGAATAAATCAAACACCTTTTTTTTGTTTGTATAATGAATCAATCCTAATGATGAAGCTCTACTTCGCCTTCTTGCATAGGAGTAACTTGGGTTACATAATCTTGACCTGATATTACATACTCACCATTTTCATTAGTCTTACTATAATCATAAGGCCAACGGTATACGGTTGGTAATTCTCCTGGCCAATTCCCGTGTACATGCTCTACGGGAGTAGTCCATTCCAATGTATTGGATTTCCAAGGGTTTTGTTCTGCTTTTTTTCCATAAAACATAGAGTGGATGAAGTTATATAAAAAGAATAACTGACCACCCGCAGTAATTAAAGCGAAAATAGTAATCAACTGATTTGTATCTGCTAAGTCATCAAAATATGGGAAATTTGTGTATGTATAATACCTACGTGGTAAACCTGCCATTCCTACAAAGTGCATTGGGAAGAAAACTCCGTATGCGCCAACTGCTGTAATCCAGAAGTGTACATAACCAAGATTTTTATCCATCATCTTGCCGTACATTTTAGGAAACCAGTGATACACACCAGCGAACAAACCATACAGTGCAGAAATACCCATTACTAAGTGAAAGTGAGCAACTACAAAGTATGTATCATGTACATTAATATCTAAAGTACTATCTCCTAATATAATTCCAGTTAAACCGCCAGTAATAAAAGTAGATACTAAACCTATGGAAAATAACATCCCTGGATTAAACTGTAAATTACCTTTCCAAAGCGTAGTAATATAATTAAATGACTTTACAGCCGATGGTATTGCAATTAACAAGGTCGTAAATGTAAATACAGACCCTAAAAATGGATTCATTCCTGAAATAAACATATGGTGGCCCCATACGATAGTCGAAAGAAATGCGATACCGATAATTGAACCAATCATTGCTCTGTATCCAAAAATTGGTTTTCTAGAATTTGTAGCAAGGACTTCAGAAGTGATTCCTAATGCTGGTAACAATACAATATAAACTTCTGGGTGACCTAAGAACCAAAATAAATGTTCAAATAATACTGGTGATCCTCCTTGATTGTGTAATACCTCTCCTTGAATAAAAATATCTCCTAAAAAAAATGAAGTTCCGAAACTTCTATCCATTATCAATAATAATGCTGCTGATAATAATACAGGAAAAGACACAACCCCAATAATAGCTGTTACAAAGAAAGCCCATATTGTTAATGGCAATCTTGTCATTGACATTCCTTTAGTACGTAAGTTAATTACTGTAACTACATAGTTCAGGGATCCCAGTAGTGAAGAAGCAATAAATATAGCCATAGAGGATAACCACAATGTCATACCTAATCCTGAACCTGGCATTGCTTGTGGCAATGCGCTTAGAGGAGGATAAATCGTCCAACCTGCAGCAGCTGGTCCTGCCTCAACAAATAAAGAAAAGACCATTACAACACTACTAATAAAAAACAACCAGTAAGAAATCATATTTAAAAAACCTGAAGCCATATCCCTTGCACCAATTTGCAACGGAATAAGAAGGTTACTAAATGTACCACTTAAGCCTGCAGTAAGTACAAAAAATACCATTATGGTACCGTGTATAGTAACCAAGGCTAAATATACATTTGGATCCATAACTCCTTCTGGAGCCCATTTACCCAGAAGTACTTCGAAAATACTAAAAGATTGTTCTGGCCATGCAATTTGCATTCTAAACAATAATGACATTGCAATACCGATAATACCCATTAACAAACCAGTAATTAAATACTGCTTTGAGATCATCTTATGGTCTTCACTGAAAATGTACTTTGTAATAAAAGTTTCTTTGTGATGTCCGTGTGCTCCTGACATAATTTTATACTTTATATAAGTTTTGTATTGTGTAAATATCTATTAAAGTTTCGACAATAATTATAAAATATTGTGATTTAACCTTATTTTATCTAATGTTATTTAGCTACTAATTGCTTGAATGTTTTTTGTTTTTGTATCCATTTGTTAAAGTCTTCTTCAGATTCAACTACAATTTTCATTTGCATATTGTAATGAGAAGCACCACAAATTTTATTACATAATAAATAATAATCAAATTCATAAGGCTCTAAAGTTTCTTCTCCTTTAGCTGCTAGCTCTATACTCTTTGCTCTTCTTATGTTGTTAATCGTCTCTACTTTTTCAACCATAAAGTCCGTTTGACGCATTTCTTCAGTTGTTTTTATAGGCACATATGAAAATTCGGTAATCATCCCTGGTACAACATTCATTTGTGCTCTAAAAAATGGCATATAAGCAGAATGTAGTACATCTTGAGAGCGCATTTTAAATATTACTTTACGGTTAACTGGTAAATGCAATTGAGTTGCCACAACATCATCCATAGCATAACTATCAGATGCATCAACACCTAAAGTATTAACACCTTCAATAAAACGAACATTGGCTTTACCTAGTTCATTATCGGCTCCTGCATATCGAGCTCTCCAAGCAAATTGGTAAGCATATAATTCAATTACCAAAGGATCATCCTCATCATTAACGTCCATTATCTCTGTCCAAGTGTACAAACCATAAATAATTAAACCGGCAAGCGTAACAATTGGTATACCAGTCCAAATAGCTTCTAACAAATTGTTATCAGCAAAAAAAGTGGCTTTGTTTTCTTTTTTACCTCTATACTTATATGCAAAAAAGTGCAATAAAAACTGAGTGACCATTTGAACAAACATGATCAATACCATAGAGATAAACATCAGGGTATCGTAATCTTTACCGTGTTCTGATGCTGTTTCTGGCAAAAAATAACTTCTATAAGCAATAAAACAATAAAATGTCATTGCATACATTGCCATTACAAAGTAAAGCATGTATTTACCCTGCGTATTGTTATCCTTGTCATTAGCAACTTGAGAATCGTCTGATTTTCCTTGCGATAACTTAAATATTTTAGATAACTGCCAAAAAGTTACTCCTAATAAGGCTACTACTAATAAGATTAAAAAAACCGTCATTATGAATCTATCTTAATTTTAATACTTCTATTTATTAATAATGGAAATGCTTACTCTCCCCTAAAAGTGGATTCCCTTTAGGCTCTAATGATGCTTTAGTTAATGCATTAAATACAATAAATATAAACAACCCTAAAAAGAAGAATAGCGCTCCAATTTCTGCAAATCCAATAACCCATGATTTACCAACTGTAGCTGGCATAACCATATTAAATATATCTAAATAGTGACCTAATAAAATCACTGTACCTGCAATTACAATTAACCAGTTAATACGTTTGAAATCTGTATTTATCAATACCAATACTGGGAAGATAAAATTCATAACAACCATACCAAAGAAAGGTAATTTAAAATCATTAATACGAGTTACGAAATAAGTAACTTCTTCTGGAATGTTTGAATACCATATTAACATGAACTGAGAAAACCATAGGTAAGTCCAGAAAATACTAATACCAAACATAAACTTAGCCAAGTCATGGATATGACTATTATTTACTTTTTCTAAATACCCTTGAGACTTTAAGACAATTGTAATTAAAGCAATTACTGTAATACCACTTACAAACATACTTGCAAATACATACCATCCAAATAATGTGGAAAACCAGTGTGGGTCAAAACTCATAATCCAATCCCAGGACATCATTGATTCTGTGTATATAAATATTACTAAGAAAACAGCTGCTGCTTTAAAACTCTTTTTGTACCAAATGTTTCCAGTTGGTTCCTCGTCTTGTTTACGAGAAAATTTAACTGCTAAGTAGCGATACCCATTCCATAAAGCTAAGAAGATAACTGCTCTAATCATAAATGAAAAACCGTTTAACCAACCTGATTTACCTGCAATCAACTCATCATGCTTAACAACTTCTGGATCTGCCCAAACAAATAAATGATTTATATTAAATGCTGATAAACCTAGCAATACAAGCATAATAATACCTCCTGGTAATAGATATGCCGTAATACCTTCCATTACTCTTAATAATAAAGGAGACCAACCTGCTTGTGCCGCATATTGAACTGCATAAAAAGCTAATACACCTAACGCAATCATAAAGAAAAAGAATGCTGCAACATAAATAGCTGCCCAAGGTTTATTATGATATTGGTGTAAAATATGCTCGTAATGAGCATCACTTCCATGGGTATCGTGACTTGTGGTTGTAGCATGATTTTCTGCCCCATGAGAAACTTCTGAATGTGCCCCATGTTCATTGCCATGAGACGAGGCTTCAGTGCTATGGTTTTGACCATGTTTACCATGATGGGTAGCTTCTAATGCTTTTACCTCTTCAATCGTACTTGGATTTGAAGTAAAACCGATAACTAAACCAATTAAACCCAAAACCATAAAGGCTAGTGAGATTAATTTTATATTTTTTGATAACTTAAACATAACTTATACCGTTATTCTATATTCAATATTATTTTTTACCTGACTCTTTGTGAGAGTGATGGGATTTTCCTTGCAACAAACCTTTCTTATTATAAGAAACAGTCTCTTTTGCATTCTCTTTTTCTGAACCTTTTATGTCGTGTATTATGCTCTCTCCTGTCGAAATTGAATCTACTTCGGAATGTGAGACATCAACGATATGCGGGTCACCTGATATTGCAACAATTACCTTTTCTATACGGGGTTCTCTACCCTCAAGACTCGCTTTTAAACTTTCTACGTATTGAACAATTTGCCAACGCTCTTCTGTATTTGTTTGTGATGCATAGGAACCCATTGAATTTATTCCATAATACATAACATGATAAATACTTCCTTCAGTGATTGCCCTTCCTTGATCGTCATAACTAGGTACACCTAATATTTTTTCAGTGGTTACTAAATGTCCCTTACCATTACCTTTGGTACCGTGACATATAGCACAATAAATATCATATAAGGCTTTACCCTTTGCTGCATTTTCTTCTGTGTATGCCAATGGATTTTTCAAACCAGTTTTAGCAAATTGATAACCTTCATTTGAATTTTCAAAATCGTATGGCAACCAACCTCTATGAACAGAACCTTCTACAGGCTTTAATGCTTGTGATGTATTGTTATCCGCAAATACCTCATTACCATCATGAGAACTGTAAGCTTCATAAGCTACAGATTCGTACATATTTGGAAAGTATTGATAATTTCTTGAACGCTTACTATTACAAGAAACTAACGCCACAGCTGCCAATGCAAATAATGTCTTAATAGTTGTTCTCATAATTAATGTGACTTGTCTTTTAAATTAATTTCTACAGCTCCTGTTTTACCTAAAAAAGCAGTTAATTCTTCGATATCCGTATGACTTGCATCAACTTCTACCAAAAAGTGATCATCAGTTGTACGCTCATCAGGGTTTTCTGCTTTTTTAAATGGCCATAATTTACTTCTCATATAAAAAGTAATTACCATTAAGTGAGCCGCAAAAAATACTGTAAGCTCAAACATAATTGGTACAAATGCAGGCATATTCTCCAAGAAACTAAAACTTGGCTTCCCCCCTATATTTTGTGGCCAATCTGTAATCATTATAAAATTCATCATAGTTACCGCTACAGCTAAACCAATTAATCCATATATAAATGAACAAATTGCTAAACGTGTATGAGCTAACCCCATCAATTTATCAAGTCCGTGTACAGGAAAAGGGGTATACACCTCTTCGATGTGGTAATGTTTAATTTGCAATGCTTTTACTGCATCCATTAAAACCTCGTCGTCAAGGTAATAAGCATGAACAACTTTTGAAGCCATATTCAATAGTTAATTTATATTAATGATGATCGTCGTGGCTCTCACCTAACAATTCTACAATTCCTTCTGCTCTTTCATAAGTTGGTTTCCCAGCTTCTCTAAGCTTTTTATACTTCTCGCCTGAAGCTTTTAATATCGATTTTACTTCTGCCTGTGCAATTACAGGGAATGTGCGTGCATATAATAAGAACAACACAAAGAAGAAACCTATTGTACCTATAAAGATACCTATATCTACGAAAGTAGGAGAAAACATTGTCCATGAAGATGGTAAGTAGTCCCTGTGAAGCGAAGTCACAATAATTACAAAACGCTCAAACCACATCCCTATATTTACAACAATAGATATTGCAAAGGAAAATAAAATACTTCTTCTTAGTTTAGGGAACCACATAAATTGTGGTGAAAACACATTACATGACATCATCGCCCAATAAGCCCACCAATAAGGCCCTGTTGCTCTATTTAGGAAAGCGTATTGTTCATACTCTACTCCTGAATACCAAGCTACAAAAAGCTCTGTTATATAAGCTACACCAACAATAGAACCTGTAATCATAATTACAATGTTCATTAATTCAATATGTTGTAGTGTGATGTAATTTTCCAAATTCACTACTTTACGCATAATAATAAGTAATGTGTTTACCATTGCAAACCCAGAGAAAATTGCTCCTGCTACAAAATAAGGAGGAAAAATTGTTGTGTGCCAACCAGGTATAACTGATGTAGCAAAGTCAAAAGATACAATTGTGTGTACTGAAAGTACTAATGGTGTAGCTAAACCTGCTAATACCAATGATACTTCCTCAAAACGTTGCCAATCCTTTGCTCTACCGGACCAACCAAATGATAAAATCCCATATATTTTTTTAGTAAAAGGCGTTACTGCCCTATCACGAATCATTGCAAAATCAGGTAATAAACCTGTCCACCAAAAAACCAATGAAACTGATAAATAAGTAGAGATTGCAAATACATCCCAAAGTAATGGCGAATTAAAGTTTACCCATAAGGATCCAAACTGATTTGGAATAGGCAATACCCAATATGCTAACCACGGACGTCCCATGTGAATAATTGGAAATAAACCAGCTTGTACTACAGAAAAAATAGTCATTGCTTCTGCAGATCTGTTAATTGCCATACGCCATTTTTGACGGAATAACAAAAGTACTGCTGAAATTAAGGTTCCTGCATGACCAATACCAACCCACCAAACGAAGTTCGTAATATCCCAGGCCCAACCCACGGTTTTGTTTAATCCCCATGTTCCGATTCCAGTGGTAACAGTGTAAGTTATACAACCCAACCCCCATGCAAATGCAATTAAAGCGATTGAGAAAACAATCCACCATTGCTTATTGGCTTTTCCTTCTACAGGAGCTACCACGTCTAAGGTTACATCGTGATAACCTTTATCGCCTGTTACAAGAGGTCTTCGTATAGGTGCTTCGTAATGAGACATAATATACTATCTAGTTAATTCTTTATTAATATTATTAAGCTTCTTTTGTATTACGCACTTTCACTTGATATTGCACGTTAGGTTTTGTCCCTACGCTTTCTAACAAGTGATACATACGATCTCCTTCTAAAGTTTTCGCTACGCTACTTTCTTTATTATTGATATCTCCAAATTTGATGGCTCCAGTACTACATGCATTAGAACACGCAGTAGCAAATTCACCTGTTTTAACAGTACGACCATCACGTTTGGCATCAAGAATAGTTTTTTGTGTCATTTGCATACACATAGAACATTTTTCCATTACTCCTCGTGAACGCACAGTAACATCAGGATTTACAACCATACGACCTAAGTCATTATTCATATGATAATCAAACTCATCGTTTGCATTATATAGGAACCAGTTAAAACGACGTACTTTATAAGGACAATTGTTAGCACAATAACGCGTACCAACGCATCGGTTATACGCCATGTGATTTTGACCTTGACGCCCATGAGATGTAGCAGCTACTGGACAAACCGTCTCACATGGAGCATGGTTACAATGCTGACACATTACGGGTTGAAAAGCTACTTGTGGGTTTTCAGATGGCTCTTCCATACTTCCAAATCCAGACAAACTCTCTCCTAATCCTGAGAAATTATTTTTTTTCTCATTATCCCCTTCAAATGATTCTTCAGAAGAATAATATCTATCAATTCTCAACCAGTGCATATCACGTGAGCGACGCACTTCTGATTTCCCAACTACAGGTACATTATTTTCTGCATGACATGCCACCACACATGATCCACATCCTGTACAAGCATTTAAATCGATTGATAAATTAAAATGATGTCCTATCGAACGATCAAATTCGTCCCACAAATCAACATCAGGAGATGTCACAGGAGTTTCTTGGTGATCCAAAGAAACCATAGGAACAGGATTAAACTTAGATTTATCTTTGGTATTAAAAATCTCTAAAGTTGTTTCCTTTATAATATCTCCACGCCCCATCAGGGTGCGTTGCAGTTGTACACAAGCAAACTCATGTTCACCAGTTGTTTTTTCTATTTTAACGGATTGAACTGCATTTTGATTTACATATAAGCTAAATGCATTCACTCCAACTTGCATTTCTTCTTTTAAACCTTTTTTACGACCGTAACCTAAAGCTAAACCTACAGATCCTTTTGCTTGACCTGGTTGAATAATAACTGGAACATTACTTAGCACAATCCCATTGACTGTAACGTTGGCATAACTACCATTTAACGCTCCATTAGCAACGTTATGATTAATCAATTCTAACTTTTCAGCATCAGCTTTAGAAATTGTTAAATAATTATCCCAAGAAGCGCGTGTAAGCGGATCCGGTAATTCTTGTAACCATGGGTTATTGGCTTGTTGCCCATCCCCCATTGCCGTTTTCGTATACAATGTAAGTTCTAAGCCTGCTGCTTTAACAACAGTTAAGGATTGAGGAGTAAAGCTACCAACTGTAGTTGCTGTAGTTGCTACCTTAAAAACACCGTCATGCAAGGCTTGATTGTATGACCTCCCGCCTAAAACAAAAGCTGTCCAATTTTCCTTTATGTATTTATCATAAGTAACATTAGAACCTATAAGCTGTAATAGTGTATCTTGAAATTGTCGTGTATCAAATAAAGGTCGAATCGTTGGTTGTACTAAACCATAACTTCCTTTGGTAATTTCAGTATCTCCCCAAGATTCTAAGTAATGAGGTGTAGTTGCCACATACTGACAAACTTCCGCAGTTTCATCTGCGATAGAAGCAAAAGAAACAGTTACCCCTACCTTCTTCAAACCACTTAAAAAAGCCTTTGAATTCGGTAATGAATATGCTGGATTTACACCTGCAATTAAAATTGCTCCTACCTGACCTGCATTCATTTCTTCCACAAGGGAAGCTACTTTCGAAGCATCTCCTTGAGAAGTCAATCTAGGTGATGCTGTATCTAGCACTTTACTTTTTAAAGCATCATTAATAGCCAAAGCCATTGTTTGAGCTACTTTATCTTGAATACCCGTAACTAAAACACCATTACTACCTGATTTCGCTAGCTCTTTAGCTATTTTCAAAGCTATTTTAGAACTATTACTTGAAACATTTACAGAGCTCTTGGTAATATAACCATAAATAGCTGCTAAAATTTCCTTTTGCTGTGATGGGGTTACCGCAATACGCTGATCTGCATTTGCACCTGATAAAGTCATATTTGACTCTACCTGTATATGACGAGACATTTTCCCCTCAGAAGGAATACGTCCTTTTGCATATCCTGACTCATAACCACCACCTTGCCAATCTCCAATAAAATCCGCACCAATGGCAACTATTGTAGACGCTTTTGAAAAATCATAGTTTGCCAAACCTCTTACACCATAAGCTTCTTCATATGCTGCTAAAGCTTCAGAATTTGAAACTGCATCATAAATTACGTGAGAAGCATTTGGGTTTTTAGTTATAAAGTCTGCTATTAATTTATTTGTAGATGGACTTGCAAAAGTCTGTGTCAATAAAACTATTTTCCCACTAACACTAGATAACTTAGAAGCAAGCTCTCTATCAAATGTTAACCAATTTGAAGTTTTCCCTCCTATTTGCGGAGCTTTCAAACGATTTGAATCATACATTGAAAGCACAGATGCATGCACTCGCGCATTTGCATCTCCATTAGCCCCTGCCAATCTATTACTCTCAATCTTAATTGGTCTTCCTTCTCTAGTTTTCACTAAAACATTTGCAAAATCAAATCCATCGGCAATTGTAGTCGCATAGTAATTTGCTACGCCAGGAATTATTTGTTCCGGCTGTACCACATAAGGAATTGATTTTATCACTGGCCCTTCACAAGCTGCTAGCGTAGCCGCCGCAGTACTAAAACCAACATATTTTAAGAAATCTCTACGAGAAGTAGAAGAATCATCAAGCGCTTTTTGATCTTCTAAAAACCCTTCTACAGGAATATCTTCAGAAAACTCATTTTGTTTTAGCGCCTCAACCATAGAGCTATCTTTTAGCTCCTCAACACTTGACCAGTATTTCTTGTTTGATGACATATATTTAATTATTTGCTTCTTACTTTAATTTTTTAATTTTCCTGCTTCACAGAAAACAAATTCACTTTATTAGTAGTGACACTTACCACATTCAAGACCTCCCATTTGTGCGGCTGTTAATTTATTAACTCCATACTTTTTAGAAAGCTGCTCGTGAATTTTTTCATAATACTCATTACCTTCTACTTTAACATTTGTTTCTCTATGGCAGTTAATACACCAACCCATAGTCAAAGGAGAATATTGATACATAATTTCCATTTCCTCTACAGGACCATGACATTTTTGACATTCAATTCCTGCAACCATTACGTGTTGTGAGTGATTGAAATATGCGAAATCTGGTAAATTATGAATGCGAATCCATTTTACTGGCTCAGTATTACCTGTGTAAGCTTGCTTATCTGGATCCCAACCTGTGGCTTTATATAACTTTTGGATTTGAGCATTATAATCCACCCCATACTCATTTAACCCTTCCGCTTGAGTAGCATCTGCTACTTCGGCTATTGATTTATGACAGTTCATACAAACATTTAAGGATGGTATTCCTGAGTGCTTAGAAACACGTGCCGAAGAGTGACAATATTTACACTCTATTTTATTTATTCCTGCATGTATCCTATGCGAATAATGAATTGGCTGTAAAGGCTCATATCCTTGATCAACTCCAACTTGCATTAAATATCCATAAACAAAATACGCAGACATCAACAACAAAAACACCGCAGACACCAATAACAAGAATTGATTTTCAACAAAAGCTTTCCACAAAGGCTTACGAGTTTCTTTTACAGGATAATCTATATTATTTTGAGCAGCAAAACTTCTCAATGTTTTATTTACCAAGAACAATACGGACACAAGAACCAATAACACCAATGCAAGAAGTCCGAGAATCAAATTACTTTCCACACCAGACGACCCAGATCCATTATCCCGACCCACAACAGCACCAGACACCCCTGCAACAGGCTCTGGCTTTGGCTCCATGACATAAGCAAGAATATTATCAATATCTCCGTTAGATAATTGAGGAAAAGAATTCATTGCTACCTTGTTATACTCCTCATAGATGGCTACAGCAGCAGGATCCCCAGAAGCTATTAAAGCCGAACTATTTTTAATCCATTTATACAACCACTCAACACTATGACGCTCAGTCACTCCATACAACGCAGGACCTGTAGCTTTTTTGTAGCGTTTGTGACAAGCAGCACACAATGAATTAAACAATTCTTTCCCTTTTACAGGATCTGCTTGTGCTTGTATAGCTGTAAACGTTGAAGAAAACGTAAGAAGAAAAGCAATAGCCAGGAATAATCTTGAAATTGAATTTCGGTGTGTTACCTTTTTCATAAATACTTAAAGAGTTATCATCTAATTTTGGCACGAATAATGCTCATAAAAATGAGAAATCGACCATTCTTAATCTTCTGACAAAAGTACTACATTAACTCGGTTTCCGAAATGCCAAGTAATGCTTAAAACTAATTTATAAAAATTCTAAATAACCTATTCGAGCCCTTTTTTTTAACTTTTACTTACATTTACAAAAAATAAATTTTGTTATCTAAATGAATACTAAAACACATTTATCACTTATTTCCAGCATTATATTTTATGCATTTATCAACGCTCAAGAAATAGATAGTGTACAAAAAAAAGGAACAATTGCTATTAACGTATCTTCCAAAATCGACAAATTAGTTAAAGTAAAATTTTCTGAGAATTACAGTGACAGCTACAAAATACAACTATTCTACGGCGGCTTAAGTCAAGCCCACTCTACATTAAACAAATTTAATTCTAGTTACTCACAATGGTCTGGAAGAATTCTTTTTGAAACCCCCAATTATAAAGTTTGGGTTGGAAATTACAGAACAAGACTGGAGGCTGATCGTGCTTTAATGAAAATTCGAAAACAATTTCCTTCTGCCTTTATTTTTAAACCAAAAAAATAAGTTGTCTTAAATTTAAAAAGGATAATTAATACCAATATTATAGACTGCTTTATCTAATCGGGAATCTGTAAACCACCGCCTGCTTTTTCTTAAAGCTGGATTGTGAACTTTAACAGCTGCATCTAAACGAATTACAAAAAAAGAGAAATCATATCGAAATCCTAGACCTGTAGCAAATGCTAATTCATTAAGATCTTCTACGCCAGAAAAAGTAACATCTTCTTCATCTTTAAAACTATCAAAAACATTCCAAATATTACCTAAATCGGTAAAAAGCGCTCCATTAAAATTTCCAATAATATTAAAACGATACTCTGCATTTAAAGCTAATTTAAAATTTGCCTCATTAAACTCGTTTCGACCGCTACTGCTTCCAGGCCCTAAATCATAAGCTGTCCAACCTCTATTATCATTAGAACCCCCTCCAAAATAACTTTGGAAAAATGGTATTGAGTTTGAATTATCATGAGGTATTGCTACCCCCGCAAAGGCACGAAAAGCTATAATTCGTTTTCGTCCAAAATCCCAGTGTTTAATCAATTCTGATTCTACTTTTACAAATTGCGAATACTCTACATTAAATAAATCATAGTTTCCGTTTTTATTTCTTTGTCTATTTGCAATTTTTGCAATGTTAGAAAGTAGCGCTCCTGCGCTTTCAAATTTCATTCTAAAACGAGTAAACTCTTCGTCAAAAAGATTTTTTCGAGTGTCCTTTATAAAACTATACTCAGCACTTAAAATAAGATTATCTTCTGCCAAACGATCTCTGCGCTCTGACAAATTCCTTAAATCAATAAAATCGCTATTTGAAAGTGTCGAATATCTTCCCGTAAGTGCTTCTTCTAAAAAACCATTTATTCCCCCATCTACAATTAAGTTTTCGCCTTCCCTAAATACATCATTATCTGCTAATACTTTTTTAGATATTTCATTAATTCGACCGTATGAATTTCTATAAGTATTAAAATAATTACTGGTATTTAAATTTCTAACATATTGTAAATTAAATAGATTTAACTCATTAGAAAACGTTTGACTCGACTTCCACTTATAGCCAAAAACACCTGTTACATTTTCCTTATCCAAACCTATATTTTGCTGTGTACTTATACCTATTTTTACTGTTGTTAATGGTGCACTTGATTTTTTGATGATTCTATCTGTTTTAAGAGGGAATAAAATACGAGGAAACTTTAATTTGGCATCTAAACCAAACTCTGCTATATTAAAAAAACGATCCTCACTTTTTGAAGATCCTAGATTACTACGAGCGGAAATCTCAAATGTTTCGGCCCTTCTAAAAAAATTACGAATACTAAGCGACCCTTCTAAACCTATACCAATATCTTGAATAGTAGATGTTGTTACATTTAAATTAGTTCCAAAAACGTACTTTTTACGTGGAGTCAAATAAATTGATGCTACAAGACCATTACTATCTAAATCCTCTTTTAACGAAATGGTAGGGTATTTAAAAACTCCTAAATTACTAATTGCATTATATGTTTGTAATCGGTGTCGATCACTGTATATAGAATTTGGAACTAAAAAAATGGCATTTGTCAATGCTTTTGGCTTATACCTTAGTTTATTGTAACTGTATAATTCGAATCCTTTGTAAAGGGTTGTGTCCTTTGTCTCTTTAAGTGTATTTTTAAAATTAGAATCTGTATAAATCTTAACTCTATTAATCCTTCGAACTTCAAAAGGTTCCTTTTTATTTAACTCATCACCTCCTACTTTGCGATTATCTATTGTTAACCTAAGATTAATATTATTATAATTATTTATCGTATCAGCATCAAATTTCACATAATCACGTTCAAAATAAAATAACCCATTATTCCTAAAATCATTAGTTATCCGGTTACGTTCTTCCTCCAAACTTAACGTACTATATTTTTTACCGATTTTTACATTTGAATTTTTCCTATGTAATTGATATAATGAATCTGCATCTTTTGAAGCAATATTTGTTTTAAACGACTTAATGATGTAAGGCTTCCTAGTATCTACATAGTAATTTACAGAAGCTTTTAAACTATCACTAGGTACAATTTTATGCTTTGATGAAACATTAAACCAACCTCTATTCCAAAAATAACCTTCTAAACGTTTTTTAGATTTTTTTGTTTTATTTAAACTAATAATACTGGGAGCTTCTCCTAAGCGTTTGAGCCATTCATTAAAATTATACCTTCTACCTATAAACCGATTTACTTGTTTTTTTGACAACAAACGACTCAAAAACTTTTTCTTACTTGGCTTTTGATTCAATTCTGCTATATAAATAGAATCCGCATTGTCTCTAGCTAAATTGTAAACATTTAATTTAAATGGCGATTTTAAAAACTTTTGATTGGGTTGTTGTAGTAAATAACTGTAGAGTTTTTTATTTTTGGTTACCACTCCATTTACATGAATAGTATTTTCTGTAAGTAGATACTGATCTTCCTTAACTTTTTTTACAGAATTACAATTCGATAAAAAAAAACAGACTACACTAATAAGTGTTATTTTTACTGGAAATAAATTCAATTAATTGATATTTTTTCTTAAGTAAACCAAAGGTAAACTATTTGTATGGTTACAAAAAACCAAAAGAAGCTCATCCGAAGCCTTAATCAAAAAAAAAACAGGAAAAACAATAGGCTCTTTGTAGCTGAAGGTGTTAAAGTAATAAACGAGTTTTTAGATGCATCATTACATCTAAAACATTTGTTTATTTTAAATGAAGCTCAACATTTATTTCCTGATTCACTCCTTTTAATACCACAAATAGTTTCACCTACCGAGTTGCAGCAACTTTCTTTTTTAAAAACAGCTCAAAAAGCTGTTGCTGTATTTGAAATTCCTGAGCTTAAAACGCCAAACCCTAGTAAAGGTCTGCAATTAGCTTTAGACGATATAAGCGATCCAGGAAATTTAGGAACCATTATTAGACTTTGCGATTGGTTTGGCATTTCAGATCTTATTTGTTCCGAAAATACTGTAGATTGCTTTAACCCTAAAGTGGTGCAGGCTACAATGGGATCCTTAACAAGAGTAAGCATTATTTACACTAACTTAGAAGCATATCTAAAAGATACAAAACTGCCCGTTATAGGAACTTTTATGGATGGAAATAATGTGTATCAAACCAATTTACCTGATAAAGGAATTATTGTTATGGGAAACGAGGCGAATGGTATTTCCCCAAAAATTAAAGCATTTATATCACAAAAAATAAGCATCCCGCGTTTTGGACAATTACAGCATGCTGAAAGCTTAAATGTAGCCACTGCAACTGCGATTTTATTAAGTGAATTTAAAAGGAGAACTTAACAAAATACAGTTCATTTTCTACTTACAAATAAACCATTCTCTTTACGTATATTTGCACTTTAATTAAAATCTAAGTTTTATGTCTCAAATAGCAGCGTTACAAGCCGTTTCGCCGATCGATGGTCGTTATGCTTCAAAAACAAAAGCCTTAAGTGCTTACTTTAGTGAAGAAGCTTTAATAAAATACCGAGTTAGAGTAGAAATTGAATATTTTATTGCTTTATGTGAAATTCCTTTACCTCAATTGGAAGGAATAGACACTTCTGTATTTTCAAAACTTAGAGATTTATACCTTAACTTTAAATCTGAAGATGCTATTCGTATTAAAGAAATTGAAAGTGTAACTAATCATGATGTTAAGGCTGTTGAATATTTTATTAAAGAAGAATTTGATAAATTAGAACTTCAAGCTTATAAAGAATTTATTCATTTTGGATTAACTTCTCAAGATGTTAACAACACTGCGATTCCTTTAAGTATTAAAGAAGCTTTAAATGAAGTTTATGTTCCTACGTATAAAGAATTAGAAGATAAAATTGACAGTTTGTCTAAGGAATGGTCTAATATCCCTTTGTTAGCAAGAACACACGGTCAACCAGCTTCTCCTACTCGTTTAGGAAAAGAGTTTAAAGTATATGTTGTTCGCTTACAGGAGCAGTTTAAACAATTAGCAGATATCCCTAGTGCTGCTAAATTTGGTGGTGCTACAGGAAATTTTAACGCACATTTCGTTGCTTATCCGTCTATAGACTGGAAAGCTTTTGGAACTAAATTTGTTCAATCAAAATTAGGTCTTCATCATTCTTTTCCGACTACACAAATTGAGCATTACGACCATATGGCTTCTTTATTTGATGCCCTTAAACGGATTAATACTATTTTGTTGGATTTAAACCGAGATGTATGGACGTATGTTTCTATGGACTATTTTAAACAAAGAATTAAAAAAGGTGAAGTTGGGTCTTCCGCAATGCCTCATAAAGTAAACCCTATTGACTTTGAAAATAGTGAAGGAAATATAGGAATAGCTAATGCCCTTTTCGAACATTTATCAGCTAAACTCCCTGTAAGTCGTTTACAACGTGACCTTACAGATAGTACTGTTTTAAGAAATGTTGGTGCTCCTTTAGGACATACTCTTATTGCTTTTCAATCTAGTTTAAAAGGTTTGGGTAAATTATTACTTAACAAAGCTAAATTAGCACAGGACTTAGAAAACAATTGGGCCGTTGTTGCTGAAGCGATTCAAACTATTCTTAGAAGAGAAGCTTATCCAAACCCTTATGAAGCTTTAAAAGGACTTACACGCACTAATGAAAAAATAAATGCACAAAGTATTGCTGGATTTATTGATACGCTTGAAGTTTCTGATGCTATTAAAAATGAATTAAAACAAATTACTCCTTCCAACTATACAGGAATTTAATATTACCTGCAATAAATTAAGTTCAACATGAACATTTATGTTGAACTTAATTTATTTTTTAAATTTTAATTTGACTTATTATCAGATAAGCCGAAGTATAAAACATTTCTATTTCACGACTATTTACTGTTTCTGAAATTCCTCCTGATATTAAATTCACAATGTATATACTACTAGGATTAAAATTCTTTCTACTAGTATTAAGCGTAGCACATCTTCTCCTAGATTTTCGTAAACGAGTATACTTTGTATAGTATATATGACCACATTTACTAATCCTACTTCTGGCAAAACGGCGTCTATATTAATAAGTTTTCCTTGATTAACTAGATTTAGATATAACTCCGCACTTAATAATTTTTCCTTTAAATCTAATTCTCTACCACTTAAAAGTACTCGATAGGTAAACGTTGCCCAACCACCAATAACTGTCAATTTCGCATAAAGCATACGGTATTATGGACTTTCAGCAGCTTTACTATATTACAAAAACTTACTATCATTTCCCGAAGTTTTCAAAGCAAAACCACTAGCAATATCATAAGCAGAATGCCATTGTTATCTTTGCTACCAATTTAAATCTAACCTGTTGCTCTGATTGGTTCGTCTTCATTATTGTAAATATACTGCTAATATCCGTCACTAGAAATTGACTTTATTCGTACATCGCTAAAACCATCGTATCTTTCCACATAAAATGTTTTCCAAGCCCCCCAAGTATTACTAGTACTAATTCACCCATTAGCAGTAATAATATTAAAACCACTAACACCTGAGATCGATACCAATCCTTTGAACCAGCAACCTTTCTCATAGCAATAGTAGAGGCTATTCAAATTTTTTACCCAAAATTTAGCATAATTTTATTTTTAAACATGCTTTTATAAGATTTCTAGTAGAAATCTACTTTTCCTGTGGCAAGATCGTACATTCCACCTACTATTGAAATTTCAGAATTATCTTCCATGTCTTTCAACACTTCACTTTTAGCACGAATATTATCAATTGTTAATTCTACATTTTTTTTAGCTACTTCATTTACAAAATCTAAATTCTTAGAATTTCTAAGCCTTTCTTCTTTAGGCTCTTTAACTGCTTCTACAGCTGGTTCTATTTTTTTGATAAGTGATGTTAAGTTGCCCAACCGAGCATGATCACAAGCTCCTTTTACCGCTCCACAAGCGGTATGACCTAAAACTAAAATTGCTTTAGTGCCTGCTAATTTACAAGCAAACTCCATACTTCCTAAAATATCTTCGTTTACAAAATTTCCTGCAATACGAATACTAAATACATCGCCTACACCTTGATCAAATAATAGCTCTGCTGATACTCTGGAATCTATGCAATGGAGAATTGTTGCAAAAGGGTATTGTCCATTGGAGGTTTGAGATACTTGCTCATTTAAATCTCTCGTAATCGGGCTTTTTGAAACAAACCGATTATTTCCATCTCGCAAAGCTTGAATTGCACTCATTGGTGTCATTGAAGCTTGGGTGTCTTTTGTATGTGCTTTCATTTTTTATTTTTAACTAAGTGATATTTTACTTTTAGGTGTTTCTCTAAAAAAATCTATTATACTGTCAGGATTTTTCACCTCACCTCTTTTAGAAAGTAACTTAATATCAATTTTCCTATTTTTAGCTTTGGCTAAAAAATCTTCCAAAACTTCAATTATATCATTATCTAAATAGCGTGTTTTTACAACATCTATTTCTAAATAAGAACCTGGTTCAATACATTCCAACTCTCGCATTATTGCTCCTTTATTAAAAAAAGTAACCTCTTCTGCCAATTCCATTTTTATTATATGTGTTTCTCCGTCGTATTCCTTGATATGTAAAAAATGAGAGTTTTGATAACTTTTTACCAAAACAATTACAATTCCAATAGTTAAACCAACACCTATCCCTAATAGTAAATTAAACTGAACCAAAAACACTGTTACTAAAAATGGTACATATTGTTTCCAGCCTAAGCTAAACATTTTTTTAAATGTACTTGGATTAGCTAATTTGTACCCCACTATTAATAGGATAGCTGCTAATACTGAAGAAGGAATTAAATTCAAAACATTTGGTATTGCAACTACCGAGATCAGTAATAAAAATCCGTGAATTACTGCTGCCATTTTAGTACGACCTCCTGACTGAATATTTGCAGAACTACGAACAATAACCTGTGTTATAGGTAAGCCTCCTATAAGGCCTGAAATTATATTTCCTGTTCCCTGAGCAAACAACTCTCTATTAGTTGGTGTTACTCGTTTTCGAGGATCAATTTTATCGGTTGCTTCAACGCACAGTAGAGTTTCTAAACTAGCTACTAAAGCTATAGTAAAACCTGTAATAAGTATCTTTGTATTTGTAATAACTGCAAAATTAGGAAATGTAAATTGACCTAAAAAAGAATCAAAACTATCTGGAATAGGTACGTTTACAAGATGCTTTTGACTAATACCTAAAACATCATTCCCTTTAGTAAAAAGCACAAACAATATACCTATTGTAACCGCAGCAAAAGGCCCCTGAATAAGTGTAAATATTTTTGCCTTTTTAGCTAAAATGTTACTCCATAAGAGCATGATTATTATAGCAATAACGCCTATTAATGTTGGTCCAAAAGTGGGGTCGCCAAGAGCATTTATTATCTGAGATAATGTATTATCCCCATTTACTTGAAAAAATGCAAAATCACCTTCAGGATCATTATCATAACCCAAGAAATGAGGAATTTCTTTAGAAATAATTATTATTCCTATCCCTACTAACATCCCTTTAATAACCGAAGACGGAAAATAATATCCGATTACACCAGCTTTAAGAGCTCCAAAAACAATTTGAATCACACCTCCCAACACTACAGCAACCAAAAAATTTTCATAACCCAGATCTGCTATGGCGGCCAACACAATAGCAGATAATCCAGCTGCTGGTCCACTCACCCCAACATTTGATCCACTTATAGCCCCCACTACAATACCGCCTATTATACCAGCTATCATACCAGCAAAAGGTGGAGCACCACTGGCTAAAGCTATACCAAGACATAATGGTAAAGCCACAAAAAACACTACTAAACTTGCAGGCAGGTCATTTTTTAAATATTTAAACATTTCAAAGTTTTTTATTTGGTTGTCTAAGAAGTAGAATAAAATTTTGAACCAAACTTGCTTATCAAGAAAGTAATTTCAAAAATAATATCCATTAAGTTTTTACAACCTTAAAATTATTTTACAATCTATTTTGCAACAATATAGTCACTTCTAGTGGTAGAGAAAAAGTTTCTAAAAAAATGATGCTATTTTAAATTTACAAGTATCCAGAATCAAACTGACAAAAAGCTTATTAAAGTTACAATCTACAATAACTTAAAAAAACAAATCCTTTAACTCTAGTTCATTTTTATTTTCCTCTTGATCTCCTTCCTCAAAATCTACTAGTATTTAAATATCGTTGTCTAATGGAAATAGATTTACTATCAATGGCGTTAATTAAGTCAATAATAAAATAACTACAAAAGGTATACCCTATTTTTTTTAGACATAAATAAATTTTATAACAAATATAAAATTGTCTTATTGGTTAAAGAAAACTCAAAAAAATGATAGTATCACTATTAAATTTGGCATTAATATTGAAAAAACTTAAAAAAATTAATTTGACTTAATATGAAAATAATTACTATTTCTATTATATCAACGTTAATGCTACTTTCCTGTAATAGTCTCAAAACTACAAAAAGAATTTTGAATTCAGGCAATTATAATATTGCGATCCTAAATGCTACTAAAAAATTAATCAAGAATAAAAAATCAAAAAAAGCTCAAAAATATATTCCTATTTTAAAAACCGCATTTCAAAAAGCGATACAACAAGACAATAAAAGGATTTCTTTTTTAATAAAAGAAAACAATCCTGAAAATTTAGAAGAAGTTTATGAAACTTATCAACGAATGCAACAAAGGCAAAAACGACTAAAACCACTGTTGCCTCTGCATAATTACTCCAACAATAAGAAAGCCATTTTTAATTTAGTTAGTTATGATAATGAAATTTTAAAATATAAATCCCAACTTTCCTTATTTTTATACAACAAAAGCAAAACTGCATTACAAAAATCTACTAATAAATACGATTTCAGAAAAACCTTCGAAGATTTAAATTACTTAGAAAAAATTAACTCCAATTACCAAAACACTCGCGTAATTAATTAATAAAGCTCACGTTAAAGGAACCGATTTTGTAAAAATTAATTTACAGAATTCGTCTTATTTAATTCTTCCTAAAGATTTAGAACGAGAGTTACAAAACATAAATACCTCAGAAATTAATAACCTTTGGACAGTATACCACACAAATCCAAAACCATTAACAACATATAACCATGAAACAATTATCGATATAAAAAACATAGATGTGTCTCCTGAAAAAATAACTGAAAGACAACTTGAACGTCAAAAAACAATTATTGATGGGTGGGAATATTTAAAAGATAAAAAAGGAAACTCCGTAAAAGATGAAATGGGTGAAAAAATAAAAATTGATAAGAAAAAAATATTACCTGTAAATATTATGAATTTACACAATTTAAAACAGCTAATACATTTGTGAAAATTTCTTTTATTGATATTGAAACCAATCAAGTTATAGATTCTTTTCCTTTACACAGTGAATTTATTTTTGACAATGTATATGCTGAATATACTGGAGACAAGCGTGCTTTAGAAAAAACCCTCACTCCTTTTCTAACCAATCAAACTATCCCCTTTCCTACTAATGAACAAATGGGTTTTGATACTTTAAAAGATAAAAAAGGCAATTAAAAAATATTTTAAAACAGAAGTTATTTTAAGATGTTTTTTTGCTTCCTTTTTTTACCAACCCATTCAATATACAATACTATACCAATACCAATTAATACCCATAAAACAGCTATAGTAGTTTGTACACTATAGCTTGGAAAAAAACGCTCATAATGATCCAAAATTGGTTTTGTATTAGGATCTAACAAAGGAATTTCTTCTTCTGAAAGTTGGTAAATTTTATTTTTCCAAGGCCAAACTACCCCCAAAGAACCTGTTATAAAACCAATGATTACCGCAAAAGTTTCGTCCTTAAATTTCTTTAAAACATAACCTAAAACATGAGATAAACTAACCAGACCAGCAAATGAACCTAGTGTAAAAACCATTAATACTGTAAGTAAACGCATGTGCTTTGCATCGTCCAAAAAGGAATAATTATTTTGTATTAAAAATGATAAAGTATCATACAAAACATTTACTGAATCTACTAATAACAATATATAGTTTCCTAAAATAATAAGAATAAAAGAGCCTGATAATCCAGGGAGTGTCATTCCCGAAACACCGATAATACCACAAGTAAAAACAAACCAAAGGTTGTCATTTTCTGTAGCCGGTTGAAGCATACTAATCCCTACACCCACAATAGTACCAAAGGATAAAAAAATAATATTTTTAATGTTCCAGTTATCATAGTTTTTAGATAAATAAATTATAGAACCTATAATCATCCCAAAAAAAAATGACCAGACTAATAGTTCATTACGATTAAGAAAATAATCTAAAATTTTAGAAACACTAAAGTAACTTATGAGCATTCCCAAAATTAATAACCCCAAAAAACTTCCATTGATATACCTCCAAAAACTTCTTAAGCGAAAACCAAATAACAACTTGAGCGAGGTAAGATTAATTTTTTGTAATGAATAAATAAATTCTTCATAAAAACCCCCAACAAATGCTACGACTCCACCAGAAACACCAGGAACCTTGTTAGCAGTTCCCATTGCTATTCCCTTTAATATCAAAAAAATATTATTAGCAATGTTTCGCTTTTCAAAATTTAGTTTAGGCATTTTTTTTTGGGGCAAATTTTTCCAGAATAAAAATTAATAAAAATCCCAGTACTGAAAAGACTATTGCCCACAACAAATAGGGCTCCCCTTGATAATTACATGGCATGACTGATATGTCTTTTGTAATGTGAATTTTATCATTAATTTCTACAGATTCTAAAACTTTTTTCCATGGCCAAATTTTATTTAAGGAACCTAAAATAAAACCTGTTAGAATAGCTAAAGTCATATTTTTATATTTAGAAAAAAGCCATTTTAATAATTTAGAAAAAGAAAGTAATCCTACAATACATCCCGAAAAGAAAATCATTAGTTTTTTTATTTCCATATTATGGACTGCTGTACTTACATTTGCATATGCACCCAATAATACCAATATAAAAGAACCTGAAATACCTGGTAAGATCATTGCACAAATTGCTATTGCACCACAAAAAAATAGATATAGCAAATTATTAGAGCTATCCACCATGCTCATTTGGGTAGTTGCAAAAGCTCCAAGCGCACTTAATACCAAAAATAAGAATGTAATAAAATTCCAGTTTTTTATTTGTTTTCCAACAAACAGAATACTTGCCACTACTAAACCAAAGAAAAAAGACCATACTTGTACAGGATGGTTTTCCAATAAGTAGTGCATCAAATTCATTACACTTAAAGCACTTATTATTATTCCTGCTAAAATGGCTGCTAAAAAATTTGCATTTGTTTTTTTCCAGAGAGCTACGAATCCTTCTTTACGTAAAACACTTACTAACCCCAAATTAATATTAGAAATACTGTCTATCAATTCCTGATATATTCCGGAAATAAACGCTATAGTTCCTCCAGAAACTCCAGGTACAACGTCTGCTGCCCCCATAGCCATTCCTTTTAAAAATAAAATGAAGTAATTTTTTAATGTCCGTTGCATCCTATGAATTAAATTTAGATCAAATCTAACTTTAATTCATAGGAGAAAAAAATTATTTAATATAGGATGCACAAATTTGTTTCACTCGTTTCCTCTGAAAAACCTTTGGAAACAATTCTTCTAAAATTATACTAAACTCCCAATCTTTTTTGAGTGCTAAATGAAGGCAGTTTTCTGCCTTGTCATCTAATTTTGTTTCATAATATACACCTGCTAATCTATATAAAATTTCAGCATTTTCTGGATAAAACTCTAAAGCTTGATCTAGACATACAATCGTAGCATCTTTTTCACTTAACATCCACAAAACATCAGATCGATCTAACCAATTTTGAAGTGAAGTATCTCCAAATTCTATAGACATCCGATATCCAAGTTCTGCATTATCATAAGAAGCCAAACGATTATTAATTTCTGCATATCGTTTCCAATAATCCATATTCTCCCCATCAATCTCAATAGCTTTATTAATATGATGTAATGCTTTTTGATATTCTTTATTTTTACAATAAAAATTAGTGATTGCTAACCAGCCCTTGTCCAATAATGGATCTTCAGCAACTGTTTTACTGTAATACTCTAAGGCAATTTCGCTTTTATCTAACTTCTCATAACATTTACCCATACGCAATAACGCATATGAAGTTGGATCTTCTATGGATAAAGTAATTGTATACAACTCGATTGCCTCTTGATAACGACTTAATTTTTCTAAGATTTTAGCCTTTTCAATATAAGCTCCAACAAAAGTATCGTCACTTATAATTGCAAAATCAAACGATGCAATAGCTTTTTTATAATCTTCTAAGTCTGAATATTGAAGCCCTAGTTGATGCCAAGCTATTTCACAATATGGGTTAGTATCTAGGTAACGGTTTAAGAAATCAATAGCACCTTCGGTATCGTCTAAATATACATAACAGTTAATACTATTGTAAAGTGCGGAATAATCGTCTGGATCAAGTTCTAAACACTTTTCGAATTGACTTTTGGCATTATCAAAATCGTCAATAAACAAATATTCCATTCCCAGCAATGCATAAACATCAGCCTGATCTTCTGTAAAATAAAGGGCCTTTTGAAGCTCATTTATTGCATCTTTATGCTTGCTTCTCTTTGATAATATAGACGCTTTTTGAATTAAAGCTTCGTCATTATCCGAATCTATTTCTTGTATTTTTGAAAGTAAATCTTCAGCTTTTTCTAATTGGTTTTCAAAAACTAAAACCTCTACGTAGAGTAAACGTAATGATGTTACATCGGGATGCTGAGAAAGACTCATTGTAATTGCTTTTTTAGCTTTATGAATCATTCCATTATCTATGTAATAATGAATAATAAACTCAAATTCTACCGAATCGAAAAAAAGTACCTTATTCGACTTTAGCATTGCTTCGTATTTTTCCAAAGCAATATTGTCGTTTTCCTCATGATGTCCTAACTGCATACTCTAGAAGATTTGTATTAAACTAAATTTACGAGAAAAAAGGGACGATAAAAAATTCTACATTCAATGTTTTTAACATTATAATTAACAAACACTCTAATTTATAAATTTCAACCTAGCTATTTATACACATCAAGAAACGTGCTAGAACGCATTATTTAAGAAAAGTTTTTAGCGTGCTTGGCGCTTTGTTTGTTTTATATATAGTCGCTTCATCTTTAAAAACCTTTAAATCTATTAACGGATTACCTAAAAGATATGTATTTGTTTTTCCTGTGACTTCTAAAGATAATTTATCAGTAGTATTTATATATACGTCAGCATCTCCTGAAGCCGACAAAACAGTGGTTCCTGAGACTAAATTTGCTCCATTAAAAAAACTGTTGTCTGCAATTTGAAGGATACTATTTTCTGCTTTTCCATTTAAAGTCAATTCACTTTTTAAATTTTGTGAAGCACTAAAACTTTTACATATTGAATTTGCTTCAATTTCAGCATTGTCATTTACATTAATTGCTAAAATATCACTTTCACCACTTACCGTAATTTCTCCTTTATTTTTTGCAAAAAAGGAAGCGTTAGCTACTTTATAATTTAAAGTTGCTTTTCCGTTTTCGTATACTTCAATATTTAACCGCTCGGGAGTTAATGTGTTTTTAGCAGTGAGTGTTGCTTTTCCTTTTACAAAAACATCCGTTAATTTACTATTTACTCCCACCTCAACAAAAAGACGCTTATATCTAGTAAAAGTTTTATCTGTAGTAATTTTCAATTTCCCATCAATTACTTTTATAAAAATATGTTCGTGTAAATTACTATCCGCATCAACACTAACTGTTGTACTTCCTTTTAAAACCAATTCAACTTCAAAAAAATTTCCTACTTCGATACTGTTAAATGCATCGACATTTTGTGTTTTTAATTCAATGATTTTATTTCCCTTGATTTTCTTTGGGTTTGATTGTCCAATCATTAGTATAGGTAGACAAACAGATAAAAATAGAGCTATTTTTTTCACAATATTTAATTTATGTATTTCAGTAAACATATCAATTTTATAAATAGTACCGATATTTGAAATATAAAATTATCGTATAGTTATTAACACGTTAATAAGTAATTAAATAGAAGTTAAAATTCAACTTTATTATTTTATAAATTGAAGACATAAAATTTAATATGGAAATTACTAAACGCAATTTAAATCGCTTCTTATTTTTTAAACTCCCATCAGCTTGGTGGACTGGTGTTCGGGTTACCAAAATTAACGAACAGAAATGCACCGCTAAAGTCACACATAAATGGATTAATCAAAACCCTTTTAAGTCGATGTATTTTGCTGTACAAGCTATGGCTGCCGAATTAACTACAGGCGCTCTAGTAATGTGGTATATAAAAAAAAGCAATACTAAGATATCGATGCTTGTTGCTCAAAACAAATCTACATTTTCAAAAAAAGCTACTGGAAAAATCTCTTTTTCTTGTAATGAAGGATTAAAAGTTAAACAAGGAATCTTAAAAGCTATAGAAACAGGAGAAGGGCAAACATTTTGGCTAAAAGCTGAAGGTAAAGACATTGATCAAATTACAGTATCTAAATTTGAATTTGAGTGGACTGTTAAAGTAAGAAAGTAATATTTTAACTTTTTTTATGCAACTATCAAACAACTGTTAAGTTATTATTGTAGTAATGAACATGTTACGTTTTAATACTAAAAAATATTTGTGTGTTAAAATTTTAAAACAAATTATCCAATATGGCTAGAGCTATGTACGAATACACTTTATCAATATTAGATAAAGTAAGTTTTGATGTAAACCTATTTACTAAAGAAGTAGAAAAAGCTTTGAAGTGTTTACTGCCTCACGAAATTGAGGAACTAAAAATTTATATTCAACGACTTATAAAACATAAGCCTCAACTGGCACCGTGTTTAGTCTTAACTTATTAAAAAAAACCCAAATTGAAATTTTCAATTTGGGTTTTCTGTTTTTTTAATCACTCTATTTTAATAAAGCTCCGCCCACAAAGCATCACGATAAACTTTGAGATCAATAATATTATTTTTATTGTTCAAATCTTTAAATAACGAAACTAAATAAGATAAACTTTCCTTTGGGTTTACTTCTCCAACAGCAATACTAATTACTTCACCATTTTCATCTTCAATGGGCTCATCATCTGGAATTGCAATCTCAAAATTTTCATTTTGAGCTATATATTCGTATGCTAAGCGTATCACTTTAGTAGCTAAAGGGTTTTGTTCTTTTTTTGCAAATTCCCGAAGTTCTTTAAGATCTTCAACGACTGTATTGATAATAATTCCTGCATGATCTAAGTCCCCTAAGATTTTTGCGACCAATTTTTGGGCTTTATTACTTTCCAAAATAAGTATAGTTTCAAATTAATGTTATGTGATTTTTCTCAACCGAAAAAAAACTCTCATTTGCAAATGTAGTGCATTCCTATATTTTTTTTCAAGTTTAAAACTTTCAATTTTCAGGCTTTTTACAAAAAGTTGGGCAATGCTTAGAAATAGCCTACTTTTGATCATAAAGTTTAGAAAATGGCAAAAATTAACTGGCGTACTGTTAAAAAATTTGAAGATATTACTTATAAAAAATGTGATGGAGTTGCACGTATAGCCTTTAACAGACCTGAAGTTAGAAATGCTTTTCGCCCAAAAACAACGAGTGAACTATTAGTAGCTTTACATGATGCCCAAGAAGACGTTAATATTGGTGTTGTTTTAATTTCTGCGGAGGGCCCTTCCCCTAAAGATGGTATTTACAGCTTTTGCAGTGGTGGAGATCAAAAAGCAAGAGGCCATCAAGGGTATGTGGGGGAAGACGGTTATCATCGTTTAAATATTTTGGATGCACAACGAGTTATTCGATTTATGCCTAAGGCTGTTATTTGTGTTGTACCAGGCTGGGCTGTAGGTGGCGGCCACAGTTTGCATGTAGTTTGTGATATTACGCTTGCTAGTAAAGAGCATGCTATTTTTAAACAAACTGACGCTGACGTTACCAGTTTTGATGGAGGCTATGGTTCTGCTTATTTAGCAAAAATGGTAGGACAAAAAAAAGCCCGTGAAATTTTCTTTTTAGGACGCAACTACTCTGCACAAGAGGCTTATGAAATGGGAATGGTAAATGCTGTAATTCCTCACGCAGATCTTGAAGATACTGCTTTTGAATGGGCACAAGAAATATTAGCAAAATCCCCTACTTCAATAAAAATGCTGAAATTTGCCATGAATTTAACCGACGATGGCATGGTTGGTCAACAAGTATTTGCAGGTGAAGCCACTCGTTTAGCTTATATGACAGAAGAAGCTAAGGAAGGAAGAGATGCCTTTTTAGAAAAACGCAAACCCAACTTCGACAAAAAATGGTTACCTTAATGAATAATAAAAAGGAAAAGAATTAGTCAGTAATCTACAAACAAAACTAAAGCTGAATGGCTAGAAAAAAAGCTATAAACAAAAAAAGCACTACCTCATCTACAAAAGGAAAAACTCCTGAAAAAAGTACTCCAAAACCTAAATTAAGCCTTAGTCATAAACAGCGCTTAGTTATTGGAGGACTCTTTATTACTGTAGGTTTAATGGTATTAATATCTATTAGTTCTTATTTTTTTACATGGCAAGCAGATCAAAGCGAATACGGTAACTTTGATCGAGAAAGCATAAATCAAAACTTATTAAAACCCGTTGGTAATTTTATAGGACATACTTTAGTGTATAAAGGGTTTGGAATTGCTTCTTTTATTTTTCCAATCTTATTACTTCTTACTGGTATTAGCTATTTTTTTAGCTATGGATCTAAGCATCTTAAAAGTCGTTGGTTTTGGGGGTTGTACCTTGCTTTTCTATTTGCTTTATTTTTTGGTTTTTTTAATAAAATATACGGATTACTTTCAGGAGTTGTAGGTTTTGAAATGAATGATCTATTACAAGATTACATAGGAAAAACAGGAGCTATTTTAGTGGTAAGTTTTTTAGCTTTACTCTATTTAATTGTCAGATTAAATCTTACTCCAGAAAAAATAAACGCCTATTTTATAAAAACAAAAAATAAAGTTTCTGAAGAAATCAAAGACGCCACTGGAGTCGAAGAAGAATCGAAACCTATAATTCCTACTTCAAAATTTCAAGAAGAAGTAGGTATTGACGATTTTGTAGCAGTAAAAAACACCTTGACTGAATCTGATTTAGAAGTCGCACTCTCTGTTTCGGAAACTACTTTAGAAAAAGTGCCCGAAAAAACAAAACCAACTCAACAAAATATTACAAAAAGTAGCTCTACGCTTGAAATTGAAATTCCTAAAGAGGAAGATTTAGGTATAGAAGTTGAAGATGTTTACGAAGAAGAAGTGAGTAAGGTTAGTAAACAATTGGTTGAAGATTTTGGAGAGTTTGATCCTACTTTAGAGTTAGGGAATTATAAATTTCCTACTATCGAGCTTTTAAAAGATTACACCGACGGACAAAACAGTATTACTATTGATCAAGGTGAACTCGAGGAAAATAAAAATAAAATTGTAGATACTTTAAAAAACTATAAAATTGGGATTGCACACATAAAAGCTACCGTTGGTCCAACAGTAACTTTATATGAAATTATACCCGAAGCAGGAATTCGAATTTCTAAAATCAAAAACTTAGAAGATGATATTGCTCTATCTCTTTCGGCTTTAGGAATTCGAATTATCGCTCCCATCCCTGGGAAAGGAACAATTGGTATTGAAGTTCCTAATAAAAAATCCACAATTGTTTCAATGCGATCAGCTATTGCTGCTGCTAAATTTCAAAATGCCGAAATGGAACTCCCAATTTCATTTGGTAAAACTATTTCTAACGAAACTTTTGTTGTAGACTTAGCAAAGATGCCACACCTACTAATGGCTGGAGCCACTGGGCAAGGTAAATCTGTTGGATTAAATGCTATATTAACCTCCTTACTTTATAAAAAACATCCCGCAGAAGTAAAGTTTGTATTAGTAGATCCAAAAAAAGTAGAGCTTACTTTGTTTAATAAAATTGAACGTCATTTTTTAGCAAAACTACCCGATTCTGAAGAAGCCATAATTACCGATAATGCTAAAGTAATTAATACTTTAAATTCATTATGCATGGAAATGGATGATCGCTATGAATTATTAAAAAATGCTTTTGTTAGAAACTTAAAAGAATACAATACAAAATTTAAGCAACGAAAATTAAATCCAGAAAACGGACATCGTTACCTTCCATACATTGTATTAGTAATTGATGAATTTGCTGATTTAATTATGACTGCTGGAAAAGAGGTAGAAATACCTATTGCCCGATTAGCACAATTAGCCAGAGCTATTGGTATACATTTAATTATTGCTACTCAACGTCCTTCTGTAAATGTTATTACGGGTATGATTAAGGCCAACTTCCCTGCACGACTAGCTTTTAGAGTAATGTCCAAAATAGATTCTCGAACTATTTTAGATGCTGGTGGAGCGGACCAACTTATTGGTCGTGGGGATATGTTGTATACCAATGGAAATAATCTAGTACGTGTACAATGTGCTTTTGTGGATACTCCCGAAGTTGAACGTATTACGAATTATATAGGAGCTCAAAAAGCATATCCAGATGCACATTTGTTACCAGAATACGTTGGTGAAGAAGGTGGCACAAATCTTGATATTAACAAAAGTGAAAGAGACAAACTATTTAAAGAAGCAGCAGAAGTTCTTGTTACGGCACAACAAGGTTCAACGTCATTATTACAACGTAAGCTAAAATTAGGATACAATCGCGCTGGAAGACTCATCGATCAGTTGGAAGCCGCTGGTATAGTAGGACAATTTGAAGGGAGTAAAGCACGACAAGTATTAATTCCTGATTTAGTTGAATTAGAAAAATTTCTAAGTAGCGAGTAGTTTTTTTCATTCTTTCATCCTTAATTAAAAGAAGCACATTACTTTTGCATTAACAATAATGACTATGAAGCAAATTACAATTCTTATTTTAGGTTTTTTTATTAGTACACTAGCAACTAAAGCACAAAATGCAACTGATTTATTAAATGAGGTAGACACTAAAGTCAAATCCTATAAAAATATTGTTATTGACTTTAAATACAGTCTAAGCAACAAAAAAGCAAATGTGCAACAGGAAACCAGAGGTAATGTCCATCTTGAGGGCGAAAAATATCTTTTAAACTTAATGGGCTCTACTCATTTATTTGATGGAAGAAAATTACATGTTATTAATGATGAAGATGAGGAGATTTCAATTTCAAATTTAAATAATGATACTGATTTTACTCCCTCTAAAATGCTTTCCTTTTATAAAAAAGGATACAGTTCTGAGCTTGATATTATTCAAAATGTTAAAGGTAGAAAAATCCAATATGTTAAGCTTATCCCTACCGAACCCAATGAAGAAGTAAAATCTATTTTATTGGGGATCGATAAAATAACTAAACACATTTACAAGCTTATTATTACTCAGCACAATACCACCGAAGTAACAATTACTGTAAATAAGTTTAAAACAAATCAACCTTTATCCGATACTTTATTCACTTTTGAAGCATCTAAATACGAAGGCTATTACATCAACCACCTAGATTAATTGACTTTTGAAAATAATTGACCGCTATATTTTCACTTCTTTTATCCAGAAGTTTGTTGTTATTTTTATGATTCTTACCGTTATTATGGTACTGCAATCAATATGGCTTTATATTTCGGAATTTGCTGGTAAGGATTTAGAATTCATAGTCATTGCTAAATTCATTTTCTACTCTATTCCCATATCAGTACCTATAACCTTACCGCTTACTATTCTGTTTTCTTCAATAATGGTATTTGGAGAATTCTCTGAACATTATGAGTTTGCAGCAATGAAGTCTTCAGGGATTTCACTCCAACGCGCAATGCGCACATTAAGTGTTTTTATTGTTTTTTTAGGCTTTGCAACCTATTACTTTTCCGATTCAGTCATTCCTGCTTCCTATCAAGAATTTATTAATCTCAGACGCAATGTTGTAAAGCGCAAACCCGCAAGAGCAATTGTTTCTAATCGATTTAATGATATGCAAGGTTTCAACATCAGAGTAGATAGAAAATATGGGGATAATGATCAGTTTTTAGAAAACGTAATCATACATAAAAAAACACCTAATAAAACTGGAAACTATACTCTAATAAAGTCAAAAAAAGGAGAATTAATTAGTTCTGTAAATTCAAATGTACTTTCATTAAAACTAACGGACGGTAATTATTATGAAGATTTACAACCTAAAAAAGTGAAACAAAAACAAAAACTTCCCTTTGTAAAAAGTAGTTTTAAAGAATATACTATGAACCTTAATTTAGGTGATATAAATGATGTTACTATTTCAGAATCTGACTACTCCAAAAATAGAAAAATGAGAGGAATTAATGTCTTAATAAAAGATGTTGATTCTTTTTCTACAGATCTTAATAGAAATATAAAAAATCATTTTAAACGAACACAATCAAGTTCGGGTATAAAACATTTGTATAAAAAAATTGATCCTGAATGTACAACTACTATTTTTCCTGAAAAGATTACAGATATTTTAGATTTAGAATCCAAAAAAAACGCCCTACATAGTTCAAAAAATAATGTAGAAGATATTATAAGTCGTTTGACTGTTTATGACAAAACACTCCGTAAACAAAAAGAAGATTTAAATAAATTTGAAATTGCAATCCATGAAAAATTTGCCTTAGGGATAGCTTGTATTGTATTATTTTTCATAGGAGCTCCGGTAGGAGCTATTATTAGAAAAGGAGGACTTGGACTCCCTGCTTTATACGCTTTTGGTTTGTTTTTAGTATATTATTTTATAGGAATTTTCGCAAAAAATACTGCGGAAGATGGAAGTATTAGTCCTTTTTTAGCCAGTTGGCTATCCACTTTCATTTTTATGCCACTAGGCATCTTATTTACTTATAGAGCAACTAATGACAAAGGTTTAATTAGTTTTGGAGAAGTATTTGATAAAATTGCTAAACTTTTCAAAAAAACAGATTAACATTTTTCTAAGATTTCTCGAAATGAAATAAAACTTATCTTTACTCTAGTTTCTAAAATACTATTCAATCTAAATTTAAACTCTTGGAAAATCACAATTACAAAAACTTTAAGCTTAACTCTATTGAAGATGCAATTAATGATATCCGCTCTGGAAAGGTTATAATCGTTGTAGATGATGCCAATAGAGAGAATGAAGGTGATTTTATAGCTGCTGCAGAAGTTATAACTCCCGAGATTGTAAATTTTATGGCCACGCATGGTCGTGGTTTAATTTGCACTCCACTAACAGTACAACGTTGTATTGACTTAAAGTTAGAAATGATGGTTGGCACAAATACCGATCCTATGCAAACAGCATTTACCGTTTCGGTAGATTTAAATGGTAAAGGAGTTACTACCGGAATTTCGGCAAGCGACAGAGCTAAAACTATCCAAGCATTAGTTAATAAGGAAATTAAGCCCCATGAACTTTCCCGACCAGGACATATTTTTCCATTAAAAGCAAAAGAAGGTGGCGTTTTACGTAGAACTGGACATACTGAAGCCGCTATTGACTTTGCACGATTAGCTGGTTTTAAACCTGCAGGAGTTATTGTAGAAATCATGAATGAAGACGGTACCATGGCACGTATACCTGAATTAATGGAAATCGCTCGAAAATTTGACCTTAAAATTGTGTCCATAGAATCTTTGGTTGCTTACAGAATGCAACATGATTCACTTATAACAAAAGAAGAAGATTTTGAGATTAACACACGTTTTGGAAGCTATAGACTGCGTGCATATAAACAGACTACGAATAATCAAATTCATATAGCGCTATCCAAAGGAGATTGGATTAAAGGAGATGAAGTACCAACACGTATTAACTCAGCCTTATTTAATAACGATATACTAGGAACGCTTACTCACAATGCTGAAGAGTCTCTTGAAAAAATGTTTAAAATTATAAATCAAAAAGGAAAAGGAGCTATTATTTTTATAAATCAGGAAGCACAATCATTAAATCTGTTAAACAGATTAAGTAACTTAAAAAAGCAACAAACCAATAACAAAATCACAGCAGCACCTAAATTACCTATGGATTTTAAAGATTTTGGAATTGGAGCACAAATACTTCATGATCTAAATATATCTAAAGTCAATTTAATTTCTAATAGCGAACAAATAAAACGTGTTGGAATGCAAGGATATGGTTTAGAAATATCGAGCTATATTGGCTATTAACACTTCATAATTGAGAAATATTACTAAAACTTTAGCGTTTTAAATACTGGTTTAGGTTATTTTTGCTTTTAATGAAACAAGGTTTACTTTTTTTTTATTTTGTTTTTTGGACTTCTTTTGCCTTTAGTCAAATTGGTGGACGAGCTACTTATCAGTTTTTAAATTTAGAAAGCTCTACGCGCCACGTTGCATTAGGAGGAAAAGTTGTTACTGATAATAAAAACAACCCTATTTCTGCATTATACAACCCTGCTACTCTTAACGAAACCATGAGTAAAAATTTTGCTGTTAGCTATGTAAACTATATTGCTGATATTAGTTACGGAGCAGTTGCAGGAGCCTTCAATGTTGGTAGACAAAAAAATCATAGAATCCACGCAGGTGTAATTTATGCTAACTATGGCGATTTTGATGGCTTTGACTTGGAAGGAAATTCTACGGGTAAATTTGGTGCTAATGAAACAGCTATATCCATAGGTTATGCCAAAAGGGTTCCTGATACTGATTTTTATCTGGGAGGAAATTTCAAATTTATAAGTTCAAGATTAGAACAATATAGTTCGCTAGGAATAGCGGTTGATTTAGGCGCATTATATTATAAAAAAGAATGGGATTTAAACATTGGTTTAGCCATAAGAAACTTAGGTACACAACTAACAACCTATACAGGTACCCAAGAAAAATTACCACTAACTATTGATGCTGGTATTTCTCAAATTCCAAAACATATTCCTGTACGCTGGTTTATAAACTTACAAAACTTACAATTTTGGCAGCTCGCCTTTTCAAATTCTAATCGTAATAAAGAAGATGTTTTTGGAGGAGAATCACAAATAGACGACCCTAGCTTTTTTAATAATGTACTAAGACATATTACCTTAGGAGCAGAATTATTTCCACGAGGTGCTTTCAACGTACGAATAGGTTATAACTTTAGACGCTCTGAAGAATTAAAGATTATAGATCAGCGTTCATTTGCGGGTCTTTCTGGCGGTGTTTCTATTCGAATGAAAAAATTAACTTTTAGCTATGCTTATGCTCGATTTAATGCAGCAGGAAGCTCAAGCTTATTTGGCTTAAACCTTAATCTTGGAGACTACTAAAAAAATAATTATCGCTATTGATGGCCACTCCTCTACTGGGAAAAGTACTGTTGCTAAACAACTTGCTAAACACTTAGGGTATACTTATATTGATACTGGAGCAATGTATCGTTCAGTTAGTTTGTATGCATTACAGCAAAATTACATTGTTAACAATATAATTAACGAAACTGCTCTTAACAAAGACTTAGATCATATTACTATAGAATTTAAAAAAAATATAACTACTGAAGTTATTGAAACATTTTTGAATGAAGAAAATGTAGAATCTAAAATCAGAGGCTTGGAAGTTTCTAATTATGTTAGTGATGTTGCTGCTATATCAAAAGTAAGACGATTTTTAGTGCTCCAACAACAAAAAATGGGTGAACAAAAAGGAATTGTAATGGATGGCAGAGATATCGGCACAGTTGTTTTCCCTGAAGCTGAATTAAAATTATTTATGACTGCTTCTGCAGAAATTAGAGCAAAAAGGCGCTTTGATGAGCTTACAAATAAGGGTGAAGAAGTGAGTTTTATTGAAGTACTGGAAAATGTTCAAAAAAGAGATTTCGTAGATTCTAATAGAGAAGACTCTCCATTAATGAAAGCCAAGGATGCTTATTTGATAGATAACTCAGCACTTACACGCACTGAACAGTTTGAATATATTTTAGAATTAGTAAGAGTGGCTGAAAATAAAGTTTAACTTTCGTTTTACCAGAAAATAAACTTTTTAATAAGTAGTTCTAAATTCTCTCATTACTAGCTATCAAATATAATACGAAACTGAAACAAATTCAGTGTAAAAAAACTATTCTATAAAAAAATCTCGATTAACAAAGTCAACCGAGATTTGATTCTATATAAAAACGAACGCTATTATTTCAATATCGCTTCAATTTGATTTGCTAATTCAACACCAATACGATCTTGCGCTTCGTTTGTAGCCGCTCCAATATGTGGAGTTAACGAAATTTTAGAATGCATTAATAATTGTATTTCTGGCTTAGGCTCATTTTCAAAAGTATCCAAAGCAGCAAAAGCTAACTTTCCACTATCTAAAGCTGCAACTAAAGCAACTTCGTCAATTACTCCTCCACGAGCTGCATTTACAATTGCAGATCCATTTTTCATAATTTCAAACTCCGCAGTACCAATTACATATTCCTTTTGTGCAGGAACGTGTAACGTAATAAAATCTGCTTGTTTTAAAACATCCTCTTTAGAAATACTTTTTAATTTAAAAGTAACTGACTGTCCATCAAAAAAAGGAACCTCAACTGCTGCCTCGGTTGTAAAAGGATCAAAATAAGTTACTTTCATACCAATACCTAAAGCTATTTTAGCAGTAGCTTGACCAATACGTCCAAAACCAATAACTCCTAGTGTTTTTCCTTTAAGCTCTACTCCTTTTCCGTATGCTTTTTTAAGTCCTTTAAAATTGCTTTCTCCTTCTAAAGGCATATTTCTATTTGCATCATAAAGGAAACGAACCCCTCCATAAAGGTGTGCAAATACTAATTCTGCAACCGACTCGGAAGATGCAGCTGGTGTATTAATTACAGATTTACCTTGCTCGCGAGCATACTCAACGTCAATATTATCCATACCTACTCCACCACGTCCAATAATTTTTAAACCTGGGCAGTTATCAATAATATCTTTACGTACTGTAGTTGCACTTCGCACTAACAATACTACAATATCATTATCATTGATATATTTTAATAGTTGATCCTGAGCTACAGTTGTTGTAGATACTTCAAAACCTGCTTTTTGTAAAGCATCTATTCCGCTTTGTGAAATTCCGTCGTTTGCTAAAACTTTCATTTGGGAGAATTTAATTTGATACAGCATAATGCTGCGAATTTATTTTAAAAACAGATTCCCGCATGAGCGGGAATCTGTTTACTTATATTTTATTATGCTTTACGCTCTAAATCACTCATTATATCGACAAGTGCTCCAACACTTTCCATTGTCATGGCATTATACATACTAGCTCGATAACCTCCAACACTTCTGTGTCCGTTTGCCCCATTAATACCACCTTCTTTTAACATAGCATCAAATGTTTCCTTTAAATCACCATTAGTTAAGTTAAAAGTAGCATTCATAAAAGAACGATCTTCCTTTGCTGCAAATCCTTCAAATAATGGATTTAAATCTATTTCAGAATAAATTAGATTTGCTTTCTTTTCATTTTCTTCTTCAATAGCAGCAATCCCACCTTTAGCTTTCAACCACTCTAAAGTTAACATAGATACATATATTGGATATACAGGAGGCGTATTATACATAGCACCTTTACTTATATGCACCTTATAATCCAACATCGAAGGAATCTTACGACCAATTTCTTTAAGAATATCTTCACGAACTACTACTAAAGTAGTTCCAGCTGGTCCCATATTTTTTTGTGCTCCAGCATAAATTAATCCAAATTGAGAAAAATCTAATGTGCGAGAAAAAATATCACTACTCATATCACATATTAATGGCGCATCAGTTTTAGGGAAATCTTTAAATTGAGTACCAAAAATGGTATTATTACTCGTTAAATGTAAATAATCTAAACCTTCTGGCACCGTAAAACCTTTAGGAATATATTTAAAATTAGCATCTTCAGAAGAGCCAACTTCAACAACATCTCCAAATAATTTTGCTTCTTTTATTGCTTTTTGACTCCATGCACCTGTATTAATATAACCCGCTTTTCCTTTTAATAAATTATAAGCAACCATTAAAAACTGAGTACTTGCGCCGCCTTGTAAAAAAAGAGCCTTATAGCCTTTTCCTTGTAAACCTAAAAGTTCTAGCGCTAGTTCTCTAGCGTTTTCCATTACATCAACAAAGTCTTTACTTCGATGAGAAATTTCTAAAATAGATAGTCCAGAATTATTAAAGTCCAAAACAGCTTGTGCCGCTTTTTGAAAAACTTCTTGTGGTAAAATACAGGGTCCTGCGCTAAAATTGTGTTTCTTCATAAACTTTAATTTCTAGCACTCAATGTGCTATAGGTTGCACTTAAGTACAATTAATATATGTTATTAAGCAAGCTACAAATGTCTTAATAATCTTTCTTTTTTCAAGGGTTTTTATCAAAATTCTCTATTAAATTTTTAACAAGAAATCAACAGTGTCAATCCCATCCGCATAATCCTGTAAATCAGGATATTGCGTTTTTCCAAAATCTACATTTTTTGTATTCTTTTGAAAATTAACAATACATTGCAATTGTTTATCTTTTTGCTCGAATAGTAATTTTAAGTCCTCGTAATTTTCGTAATATTCATAAAACACACTTGATATAGGAGAGCTATAGCTTTTATCTTCTTTCAGCATTAAAAAACCATTATCTAAAAGTTTAAAATTACTCATTAAGTATACTGCTTTATTATAGTCGTAGTTATTCGTATACTTCTCGTGTTTCAACAAATTTTGATATTTAAATATGGACTTGTAAAAAGCATCAAAATCATACCCTCTAGGAATAAAAAATTTAGAAACACTCCTACACCCTAAACCATAGTATCTAAAAACATCTTCCCCTAAAGCCTCTAATTCTTCTTTAGTTTCATTGCCCGTTAAAACAGCTACTGAATTTCGGTTTTTACGAATAATATTTGGCTTTCCTTTAAAGTAATACTCAAAATACCTTGCCGTATTGTTACTTCCTGTTGCTATAACCGCATCAAAATTTTCTAATTTACCCTGAGTAAACTCAATACTATTTTCAAAATTTGGTTCAATTCCAATTAAATACTCACACATTAAAGGAATTAATCGAACATCATTAGAAGATAATTTCACCAAAGCATGATGTCCACAAATTAAGATTGACAATAAATCATGAAAACCGACCAAAGGAATATTTCCCGCCATTACAATACCAACCTTTTTAGGTTCTGCTATATTAAAATGATATAAATTAGTCCAATCTAAAAGGGATTCTTTTTGCAGTGCCTTTGACCATTGAGCTATCGAAAAAATAACTTGCTCTGGCAAAAACCATCCATTTTTATGTTGTGCACCATTAATTGCATTTGTAAATCGTTCAAAAAAAACATCATTGTTCTCAACACTTTCTTTTTGAATAAAATCTTCAGTTTTAAATTGACTTAAAAAGTTTCCTAATTTTGAAAAAGCATCAATTCTATTATTTAAAGTCATCTACTATTTGTTTATAAATCCTAATGGCATTATTTTTGTACAAATTTAGAATAAAAAAAGCTATGGCAATTATAATAACTGATGAGTGTATCAATTGTGGAGCATGTGAGCCAGAATGCCCTAATACAGCAATTTATGAAGGTGCTGACGATTGGAGATATAGTGACGGTACTGATTTAGATGGGAATGTAGTACTCCCTGGAGGAAAAGAAGTAGATGCCGACGAAGCACAAGAACCTGTAAGTGATGAATTTTATTTTATTGCTCCTGATAAATGTACTGAATGTAAAGGATTTCATGAAGAACCACAATGTGCTGCTGTTTGTCCTGTAGACTGTTGTGTACCCGATGAAGATGTTGTAGAAACTGAAGAAGAATTATTAGCGAAACAAGCTTTTATGCATAAAGCTTAATTTTACTTTATAAAAATTATATTAAAAGCTGTTAGAAATTCTAACAGCTTTTTTTGTGAGTATTTATCATCTACAAATAAATTGCTTTGTAAATCACTCAATCCTAATATATTTAAGCATTTATTAACACAAATTGCAGATAGCTTATTAATTTAAAAAGATTTAATTTGCTATTTTTAGCTAAGATTACGTTTTATGGAATTTCCAAAATTTTTACTCGGTGATAATACCGAATATCCTAATGCAATTTTTGTAATTCATACAGAATTCCCTCGTTGTATTATTGACCTATCTACTGATGAAGTAGAATGGTTAGAAGATTTTAGTGCTAATGATGAAGAAGAATTATTGCAAGAAACACAAATTATAGTGGAAGCTGCATCTAATTTTTACGACAAAGAAATTGAACTTTATAACAAATAAAAGCTTTATAACAATGAATGTATTATATACAACATCAGCAACAACTAAAGGAGGTAGAGACGGAAAAACTTCTACAGATGATGGTAAACTTACACTTGATCTTAATCTATCTAAGGAATTAGGTGGTAAAGGCGGAAACGGAACCAACCCTGAACAACTTTTTGCAATGGGATATTCTGCCTGTTACGGAAGTGCACTACAATTAATTGCAGGTCAAAAGAAAATTGATTTGGGCGATTTTACCGTTAGTGCAGAGGTAAGTTTAGGTAAAACTGACGAAGGAGATTTACTATTGGCAGTAATTTTAGATACTTACATTCCTGGTATTGATGTTGAAGTTGGTGAAGAATTAATTAAAGATGCACACGAAGTTTGTCCATACTCTAGAGCCACAGAAGACAATATTGATGTTACTTTAAACCTTCTATTAGAAGAATAATCTTAACCAAGTGAACCTTTTTTTAGATCTTCAAAAAAGGTTCACTCATTTATTTATCATATTTTAAGCAAATTCAATTTTATTGCTTAAAATATCATAACTCAGTACTTTTGTAATCTAAAATTACTTTTTCTCCATGCAAAAAGAACAATCTCTTAGCACTTCAATATCATTCGATCAATTTAAAGCACGCGTAATTCAAGATTACAAGATCGCTTTTATGAGTAGGGAATGTAGTCTTGTAGGAAGAAGAGAAGTTCTAACAGGTAAAGCCAAATTTGGGATTTTTGGTGATGGAAAAGAAATAGCACAATTAGCATGGGCTAGAGTATTTAAAAAAGGGGATTTTCGCTCAGGCTACTACCGGGATCAAACCTTTATGTTTGCTAAAGATTTATACCCGATTCAAGACTTTTTTTGTAGCTTATATGCACAAACAGACATTAAAAAAGAACCTTTTTCTGCTGGAAGGCAAATGGGGGGACATTTTGCTACGCATAGTTTAAATGATGATGGAAGCTGGAAAAATCTGTCCGAGCAATACAATTCCAGTTCCGATATTTCTTGTACTGCTGGGCAAATGCCTAGGCTTTTAGGATTGGCTCAAGCTTCAAAAGTTTACAGAGAATTAAAGGATTTAAAAAATCGCAAGCATTTTTCGAATAATGGAAACGAAGTTGCTTGGGGAACTATTGGAAATGCAAGTACCAGCGAGGGTTTATTTTTTGAAGCTATAAATGCTGCAGGCGTGTTACAAATTCCTATGGTAATAAGTGTTTGGGACGATGCCTATGGTATTTCTGTTCACAACAAATACCATACAACTAAAGAAAGTATTTCGGAAGTATTAGCTGGTTTTCAGCGTACAGATACTAAACAGGGACTTGAAATTATAGAAGTTAAGGGTTGGGATTATATAGGATTGATTGATGCTTATGAAAAAGCTGAAAAATTTGCTCGAGAAGAATATATTCCTGTACTTGTGCATGTCACCGAAATGACACAACCTCAAGGACATTCAACCTCGGGATCACACGAACGTTACAAAAATGAAAAAAGACTACAGTGGGAACGTGAATTTGACTGTAATAAAAAGTTTAAGCAATTTATTTTAGATAATAATATTTCTACTTCAAATGAACTTAAGGCAATTGAAAAAGAAATTAAAACGCATATTAGAGAAGAAAAAAATAAAGCCTGGAAACAATTTATATCCGTAATTATTAACGAGCAATTAGATGCCTTAGCTGTTTACAAACCTGTAATTGCAAAAAGCACACAAAGCGTTTTTATAAAATCAATAGTTGAAGACTTAGAAAATAAAAACGAACCTTTAAGAAAATATATATTAGAATCTGGTAGAAAAATCTTGCGATATATCGCACATGAAAATTTCCCAGAAAAAACAGCATTAATCAACTGGATAAATAATTACCAGCAAAAAATGCAACCCAAGTACAGTTCTTTTGTATATAATGAAAGTAGCACAGGAGTTACACATATTGAAGAAGTATTACCTACTTACGATACAGATGCTCCTATTGTTGATGGGCGCTTAGTTTTAAGAGATAATTTTGACACTATTTTTGCAAACAATCCCGATGTTTTAATCTTTGGAGAAGATGTAGGAAAAATTGGAGATGTAAATCAAGGTTTAGAAGGCTTACAAGACAAATATGGCGAAACCCGTGTTGCTGATACTGGAATAAGAGAACCTACTATTATAGGACAAGGAATAGGCATGGCGCAAAGAGGGTTACGCCCTATAGCAGAAATTCAATATTTAGATTATATTCTATATTGCATGTCTACTCTGAGTGACGATCTTGCTTGCCTTCGCTACCGAACTCATAACAAACAAAAAGCACCATTAATTATTAGAACTCGGGGACATCGATTAGAAGGAATATGGCATTCTGGGTCTCCAATGAGCGCACTAATAGGGTTGCTTAGAGGTATTCATATTTTAGTTCCTCGTAACATGACTAAAGCTGCAGGTTTTTATAACACATTATTAAAAAGTGATGAACCTGGATTAATTATAGAAAACTTAAATGGATATCGTTTAAAAGAAAAGCTCCCCAATAATTTAGGAAAATTTTGCACGCCTATTGGCTATGCAGAAGTTATTAAAGACGGAAAAGATATTACTTTAGTTTCTTACGGATCAACCCTTAAGTTAGTAGAAGAAGCAGCCCGTGAATTGTTAATCGTTGGTATTAATGCTGAAATTATAGATATCCAAAGTCTACTTCCTTTTGATTTAGATCATGTTATTGCTAGGAGTGTAGCTAAAACCAATCGAATTTTAATTATTGATGAAGATATGCCAGGCGGAGCAACAGGCTATATTCTTCAACAAGTAATGGATGTACAAAAAATATTTAAATATTTAGACAGCGCTCCACAAACACTAAGTGCTAAACCCCATCGCCCTGCTTACGGCACTGATGGTGATTACTTTAGTAAACCTTCAAAAGATGACATTTTTGAAAAAGTTTACGATATCCTAAACGAAAGTAACCCTAATAAATTCCCGAAATTGAGATAATTATAACATTTTAGAGGTTGCTTATTCTCTAAAAATCATTAAATTACTTTAGGTTTATTTTTTAATCAAAATACTATGCGTGCATAGTATTTTAATTAGTATATTTACTAAAACGAGATAATTAATGAAAGAACTAACTGTTGACTACCTACTTCGTTCCACATGGATGGCAATAGCCAAGATGTATAATGAAGAAGCTGGAAAAAAAGGAAGTACTATGGCTACTGGGTTTATATTACTAAATATTGATCCTGAAAATGGCACTCCTTCAACTTCCTTAGGACCTAAAATGGGAATGGAAGCTACTAGCCTTTCGCGCACTTTAAAAACCATGGAAGAAAAAGGGTTGATTGCACGAAAAAAAAATCCAGATGATGGTCGCAGTGTATTAATCTGTTTAACTGAATTTGGTCATGAAATGCGTGATTTTTCTAAAGGAGTAGTTTTTAAGTTTGATGATGCTGTAAAAGAAAATATACTAAAAATTAAACTTGACATTTTTATAGACGTCTTACATGACATTAATGATATCGTATCTAACAAAGGAATTTATAAATTAAAATAATTAATCAAATAGCACTCACCGCAAATGAAAAGAACAATTAACAAAATTGCTGTCATTGGTTCTGGAATAATGGGTTCTGGAATTGCTTGCCACTTTGCCAATATCGGGGTCGAAGTTTTACTTTTGGATATTGTACCAAGAGAATTAAATGCAAAAGAAAAGGCCAAAGGATTTACTTTAGAAGACAAAGCTGTCCGTAACCGATTGGTTAATGAAGCATTAACCGCTTCATTAAAATCAAAACCTTCGCCTATTTATCATCAAAACTTTGCAAATCGAATTACTACTGGTAATCTAGATGATGATATTGCTAAAGTTAAAGATGTAGACTGGATTATAGAAGTCGTTGTAGAACGTTTAGACATCAAAAAAATAGTTTTTGAGAAATTGGATAAACACCGTAAAGAGGGCACACTTATTACAAGTAATACCTCTGGGATTCCTATTAAATTTATGAGCGAAGGGCGAAGTGAAGACTTTCAAAAACATTTTTGTGGAACACACTTTTTTAATCCAGCACGCTACTTAAAACTTTTTGAAATTATCGCTGGTCCAAAAACAGATCAAGGAGTTTTAAGCTTTTTAAATGGTTATGGTGATAAATTTTTAGGAAAAACATCTGTAGTTGCTAAGGATACTCCTGCTTTTATAGGGAATAGAGTTGGTATTTTTAGTATTCAAAGTTTATTCTATACCGTTAAAAGTTTAGACCTAACTATTGAAGAAGTGGATAAGCTTACAGGGCCTGTAATCGGAAGACCAAAATCTGCTATTTTTAGAACTGTAGATGTTGTTGGTTTAGATACGCTAGTACATGTTGCTAACGGAATTTCTGAAAACTGTCCAAAGGATGAACGCCACGAAGTATATGCCTTGCCGCAGTTCATCACAAAAATGATGGAAAACAAATGGCTAGGAAGTAAAACGGGGCAAGGTTTCTATAAAAAAACAAAATCTCCTGAAGGAAAGACTGAAATTTTATCTTTAGATCTTAATACTTTAGAGTACAGGGCAAATAAAAGAGCCTCCTTCCCTACTTTGGAAATGACAAAAACTATTGATAAAGTAGTAGACCGTTTTAAAATTTTAGTTGGAGGAAAGGATAAAGCTGGTGAATTTTATCGCAAAAGCTTTGCGGCTTTATTTTCTTACGTTTCTTTCAGGATTCCTGAAATTACTGATGAGCTTTACAAAATTGATGATGCTATGAAAGCTGGTTTTGGCTGGGAACATGGGCCTTTTCAAATATGGGATGCCGTTGGAATTCAAAAAGGAATTGAATTTATAAAAGCCGAGGGTTTAGACGTTGCTGATTGGGTTATGGAAATGTCTTCAGATAGTTTCTATTCCATAAAAGATGGAGCTACTTATTTTTACGATATCCCTACAAAATCTCAAACTAAAAAACCTGGACAAGACGCTTTTATTATATTAGATAATATTCGTAAATCTAACGAGGTCTTTAAAAATAGTGGCGTTGTTGTAGAAGATATAGGAGATGGGATTTTAAATGTGGAATTTCAATCTAAAATGAACACTATTGGAGGTGACGTTTTATCAGGAATAAATAAAGCTATTGATTTAGCTGAAAAAGATTTTCAAGGATTAGTAATCGGTAACCAAGCGCCTAACTTTTCGGTAGGAGCAAATATTGGAATGATTTTTATGATGGCTGTCGAACAAGAATACGACGAGTTAAATATGGCTGTCAAATATTTTCAGGATACAATGATGCGCATGCGTTATTCCTCAATACCAACTATATCTGCTCCACACGGAATGACTTTGGGTGGTGGATGTGAAGTTTCACTACATGCAGATAAGATTGTAGCTGCTGCAGAAACATATATTGGACTTGTAGAATTTGGTGTTGGTGTGATCCCTGGTGGTGGTGGTTCCAAAGAAATGGCTTTACGCGCAAGTGATTTATTTTCTAAAGGAGATGTAGAATTAAATGTATTGCAAGAACATTTCTTAACTATAGGAATGGCAAAAGTTTCAACTTCTGCTTACGAAGCCTACGATACTAATATCCTTCAAAAAGGAAAAGATATTGTTGTTGTAAATAAAGATCGCCAGATTGGTGTTGCTAAAGCCTATGCTAAATTGATGGTTGAACAAGGATACACCCAATCGCCAAAACGCAAAGATGTTAAAGTACTTGGAAAACAAGCTTTAGGTATGTTTTTAGTAGGAACCGACTCCATGCAAGCAAGTAAATACATTAGCGAACACGATCAAAAAATAGCAAATAAATTAGCTTACGTAATGGCTGGTGGGGATTTATCCGAACCAACATTGGTTAGTGAACAATACCTATTAGATCTTGAACGCGAAGCTTTTTTAAGTCTATGTACAGAACGTAAAACTTTAGAACGTATAGAGCATATGTTGAAGAGAGGGAAACCGTTACGTAACTAACTTATTTAGGATATTAGAATATAGAGCAAAGAATATAGATAAATGGCTAGACATAATTCTAGAAATCTTAAGATTTGGAAAGAAAGTTTAGATTTGGTGAAAGCAAATTCTGATTTGACAAAAAGCTTTCCTAAAGAAGAAAGATTCGATTTAATTAGTCAAATGAATCGCAGTTCTATTTCTATACCATCTAATATTGCTAAAGGTACCGCAAAATCTTCTAATAAGCATTTTAAAATTTTCTTAGAAAATAGTTTGGGATCAACATATGAATGGGAAACTCAACTTGAAATTGCTAAAATTAAAGACTATGTCAAACTTAATGATTATGAAAATTTAAAAGATAAAATAAGTCAAATTCAAAGAATGATAGGTTCTTTTATAGATCGATTCGTTTAGTCTAAAATCTATATTCTATCTTCTAAAATCAATATATAAAATGAGTAGAACAGCATATATAGTAAAAGCATATAGAACTGCAGTTGGAAAAGCCCCTAAAGGCGTCTTTCGATTTAAAAGAAGTGATGAATTGGCCGCAGAGACCATTCGACATATGATGAAGGAATTACCTCAGCTCGATAAAAAACGAATTGACGATGTAATTGTTGGTAATGCAATGCCTGAAGGATCTCAAGGATTAAACATGGCACGTTTGATCTCCTTAATGGGATTGGATATTGTGGATGTTCCTGGGGTAACGGTAAATAGATTTTGTTCTTCTGGTATTGAAACTATTGGTATTGCTGCTGCAAAAATACAGGCCGGAATGGCAGATTGTATTATTGCTGGCGGTGCCGAAAGTATGAGTTCTGTTCCCATGACTGGTAATAAACCAGAATTGAATTATGATATAGCCCAGGCTGGTCATGAGGATTATTACTGGGGAATGGGTAATACTGCTGAAGCTGTTGCAAACCAATTTAAGATATCTCGTGAGGATCAAGATGAGTTTGCTTATAATTCCCACATGAAAGCATTAAAAGCCCTAGCCGAAGATCGTTTTCAGGATCAGATTGTGCCAATTGATGTAGAGCAGATATACATTGATGCCAATGGTAAAAAAGCTACAAAAAAATATACCGTAACTAAAGACGAGGGACCACGTGCAGGAACGAGTATAGAAGCTTTAGCCAAACTGCGTGCAGTTTTTGCCGCTGATGGTAGTGTAACTGCTGGTAACTCTTCACAAATGAGTGATGGTGCTGCTTTTGTAATGGTTATGAGTGAAGAAATGGTAAAAGAATTAAATCTTGAACCTATTGCTCGCTTAGTAAATTATGCTGCTGCTGGTGTAGAACCTCGTATTATGGGAATTGGTCCTGTTAAAGCAATTCCTAAAGCATTAAAGCAAGCAGGTTTAAAACAGGATGATTTAGCATTAATTGAGTTGAACGAAGCCTTTGCATCTCAATCCTTAGCAGTAATGCGCGAGTTGGGATTAAATCAAGATATTGTAAATGTAAACGGAGGTGCTATTGCACTTGGCCATCCCCTTGGGTGTACAGGAGCAAAACTTTCGGTACAGTTATTTGACGAAATGCGCAAACAAAATATGCAAGGTAAATATGGTGCAGTTACTATGTGTGTAGGAACTGGACAAGGAGCTTGTGGAATATTTGAGTTTTTAAATTAATAAAGAGTTTAGAAGATAAAAAAGAGAAAAAAGAATTTTAAATATGAGTTTTCAAAATAATTTAAAGTCTTAAATCTTTTCTCTCTTTTCTTTTTTCTCTTATCAAAAAATAAAATTATGAGTACAGAAATAACAAATAAAGAAATATTAAGAGGTGGTCAATTCCTTGTAAAGGAAACGAAATGTGAAGATATATTCACTCCAGAAGATTTCACGGAAGAGCAATCGATGATGAAAGAAGCGGTTCAAGAATTTGTAGATCGCGAAATTTGGCTTCACAAAGAGCGCTTTGAAAAGAAAGATTATGCGCTTACTGAAGAAGTAATGCGTAAAGCTGGTAAACTTGGATTCTTAGGAATCGCTGTTCCTGAAGAATACGATGGATTAGGAATGGGATTTGTTTCTACAATGCTGGTTTGTGACTATATATCTGGAGCTACAGGATCTGTGGCAACTGCATTTGGTGCACATACAGGTATTGGAACCATGCCTATTACTCTATATGGCAATGATGAGCAAAAGAAAAAATACGTTTCTAAATTAGCAACTGGTGAGTGGTTTGGAGCTTACTGTTTAACTGAACCTGGAGCAGGGTCAGATGCCAATAGCGGAAAAACAAAAGCGGTACTGAGTGATGATGGTAAAACGTACAGTATTTCAGGACAAAAAATGTGGATTTCAAACGCAGGGTTTTGTAATGTAATGATTGTTTTTGCTCGTATTGAAGATGATAAAAATATTACTGGTTTTATTGTTGAAAACGATCCAAGTAACGGAATTACCATGGGTGATGAGGAACATAAATTAGGAATTCACTCCTCTTCTACACGTCAAGTATTTTTTAGTGACACCAAAGTTTCTGCTGAAAATATGTTGGCTGGACGAGGTGAAGGTTTTAAAATAGCCATGAATGCACTTAATGTTGGACGAATTAAATTAGCTGCTGCCTGCTTAGACGCACAACGCCGGGTAATTAATAGCGCTGTTGGTTATGCTGCTGAACGTATTCAATTTAAAACTCCTATAATTGAATTTGGAGCCATTCGTAAAAAAATTGCTGAAATGGTTACCAATTGCTATGTAGATGAATCTGCTTCCTACAGGGCTGCTAAAAATATTGAAGATCGTATTGCTATTCGCTTAGCGGAAGGAAACACACACCAAGAAGCAGAACTTAAAGGGGTAGAGGAATATGCTATTGAATGTTCCATATTAAAAGTTGCTGTTTCAGAGGATGTACAAAATTGTACTGATGAAGGAATTCAAATTTATGGAGGTATGGGCTTTTCTGCTGATACTCCTATGGAATCCGCTTGGAGAGATGCCCGTATTTCTCGTATTTACGAAGGTACAAATGAAATTAACCGTATGCTAAGTGTTGGGATGCTAGTTAAAAAAGCTATGAAAGGACATGTTGATTTACTAGGGCCAGCAATGGCTGTAGCAGACGAATTAACAGGTATTCCTTCTTTTGATACTCCTGATTATTCAGAAGTATTATCGGAAGAAAAAGCAATCCTTAAAAACTTGAAAAAAGTTTTTTTAATGGTTGCTGGTAGTGCTGTTCAAAAATTTGGCCAGCAACTGGAAGAACACCAACAATTATTATTAGCAGCTAGTGATATTTTAATCGAGATTTATATGGTTGAATCTGCTATTTTGAGGACAGAAAAAAACACCAAACGCACGAGCGTAAAAGAGCAAGAAGCACAAATTGCAATGACTCAATTGTATTTATTTAATGCTATTGAGGATATTACGTCAAAAGCAAAAGAAGGTATTGCTAGTTTTGCAGAGGGCGACGAACAACGTATGATGTTAATGGGCTTAAAGCGCTTTACAAAATATCAAAACTTACCAAATGTAGTAGGACTAAGAAGTATTATTGCAGATAAAGTAGCTGCTGAAAAGAAGTATGCTTTTTAAAACTTTATAAAATAATTGGTATTTTAATTAAAAAAGCGAGTTAGATATATCTAACTCGCTTTTTTAATTAAAATAAATTCATTTTTTATAAGTAATAGATTAGCTACCGCATTGTCCTTCTTTAACCCATCCATTTACATCTCTTTTGTACAAATTCCCTCTAAAGGTTACTTTATCTCCTATCTGATAAAGATTTCCTGAAATATAAGAACTCACATCAGAACAAATATCATTTGATTAAACTTCGTCACAAGACCCTAATAATATGAATCTAGAAAAATCCATTTGATATAAAAATCCTTTATAAGTTACTTTGTCCCCTACTTTGTACCGCGTACCTCTATCAAATTCACTTACACCATCACAAATAGTTACAATAGTTTTTGTATCTGGATTGGTTACACCTGCATTAGTGTCTGTATCAGTGTCAGTAGGTGGATAAGCTTGATTAGCACCAGAAATATCTCCTGTAGTCAATCTTCCTGGACTTCTTGGAATTGCATTTCCTTTTAAATCTACAATAGTAGGCTTTCCATTTTTAGAAAAAGTATATGAACCGTACATCATTATTGAGTTTAAATCCAATTCTTCTGTTAACGGAATAGAATTTTCAGCTTTAAAAAATTCTCTTTCCGCATTTTTTGATATGTTCTCAAAATTAATCTTCATAAAATCATCTCGGTCTGCTCTATTTTGTTCGTGAAGAAACCCTAAAGTATGTCCAATTTCATGAATGATTACCGATAATGGAGCCCTACTTCCAAATCGTAGAAAACCTCTATCTCTAGCTTGTCCAATAGTCGCAATACCACAAAAACAGTTGTCGCCAGTACGCGCTACAGTTACGTAATCATTTTCTTTTGTTCTTTCTTTAAAACGAATAGCCGTTTTAGATTCCCATTCATTAATTGCCAGTTGAAAATTAGTCTTCATTTCTTTAGTTAAATTGCCTACACTATAAACCACCAAATTATTGGGCCATTTACGTACCCGTCCCGTTCCTCCAATTACTAATGCTGATCTTCCTGGCAATTGTGGTGTTAATTCCCCTGAGGCATTAGGATTATCAAAATTAGATTCAAAAGCAACCATATCACTCCCTTCCCCTCCAATTAAGAAAGTACCATCGTCCTGTTTTAATACTGGAACCTCGTTACCCATTAATTTTCTAAATTCAATATTACTCCCTGAAGCAGAAACCTCAGGTGCTTCTTGATCTACTGTAATTTCTTCTTTTTGACAAGATGTTAAAATACCAAGTAATACAGTAAATGTTATTATTTTAATTCGTTTCATAAACTTGATTTAGATTATTAATTATTGATTTATAACGAGTAAACATTTTTTTTAGTATCCTAAAATATTTAATAATTAGAGATCATTAAAAAATTAAGCTTCTAATTGTAAGTGTTTTACACAAAAAAAAAGAGTTGTTTTTATTAGGCAAAAGTGCAATTGTTTTATACTTTACTCTAAAATAATTCAGAAATATTATCGGAAGAAAAAGCAATCCTTAAAAACTTGAAAAAACTTTTTTTAATGGTTGCTGGTAGTGCTGTTCAAAAATTTGGCCCGCAACTGGAAGAACACCAACAATTATTATTAGCAGCTAGTGATATTTTAATCGAGATTTATATGGTTGAATCTGCTATTTTAAGGACAGAAAAAAACACCAAACGCATGAGCGTAAAAGAGCAAGAAGCACAAATTGCAATGACTCAATTGTATTTATTTAATACTATTGAGGATATTACGTTAAAAGCAAAAGAAGGTATTGCTAGCTTTGCAGAGGGCGACGAACAACGTATGATGTTAATGGGCTTAAAGCGCTTTACAAAATATCAAAACTTACCAAATGTAGTAGGACTAAGAAATATTATTGCGGATAAAGTAGCTGTTGAAAAGAAGTATGCTTTTTAAAACTTTATAAAATAATCGGTCTTGTAATTAAAAAAGCGAGTTAGATATATCTAACTCGCTTTTTAATTATAATAAATTGAATTTTTATAAGTAATAGACTAGCTACCGCATTGTCCTTCTTTAACCCATCCATTTACAACTTTTTTATACAAATCCCCTCTAAAGGTTACTTTATCCCCTGTCTGATAAGAATTTCTTGAAATATAAGAACTCACACCAGAACAAATATCATTAGATTGAACTTCGTCACAAGACCCTAATAATACGAATCTAGAAAAATCCCTCTGATATAAAAACCCTCTATAAGTTACTTTGTCCCCTACTTTGTACCGCGTACCTCTATTAAATTCACTTACATCATCACAAATAGTTACAATAGTTTTTGTATCTGGATTGGTTACACCTGTATTAGTGTCTGTATCAGTGTCTGTAGGTGGATAAGCTTGATTAGTACCAGAAATATCTCCTGCAGATAATCTACCTGAACTTCTTGGAATTGCATTTCCTTTTAAATCTACAATAGTAGGCTTTCCATTTTTAGAAAAAGTATATGAACCGTACATCATTACTGAGTTTAAATCCAATTCTTCTGTTAACGAAATAGAATTTTCAGCTTTAAAAAATTGTCTTTCCCCTTTTTTTGATATGTTCTCAAAATTAATCTTCATAAAATCATCTCGGTCTGCTCTATTTTGTTCGTGAAGAAACCCTAAAGTATGTCCAATTTCATGAATGATCACCGATAATGGAGCTCTACTTCCAAATTGTAGAAAACCTCTATCTCTAGCTTGTCCAATAGTCGCAACACCACAAAAACAGTTATTGCCAGTACGCGCTACAGTTACGTAATCATTTTCATTTGTTCTTTCTTTAAAACGAATAGCCGTTTTAGATTCCCATTCATTAATTGCCAGTTGAAAATTAGTCTTCATTTCTTTAGTTAAATTGCCTACACTATAAACTACCAAATTATTTGGCCATTTGCGTACCTGCCCCGTTCCTCCAATTACTAATGCTGATCTTCCTGGCAATTGTGGTGTTAATTCTCCTGAGGCATTAGGATTATCAAAATTAGATTCAAAAGCAACCATATCACTCCCTTCCCCTCCAATTAAGAAAGTACCATCGTCCTGTTTTAATACCGGGACCTCGTTACCCATTAATTTTTTAAATTCAATATTACTCCCTGAAGCAGAAACCTCAGGTGCTTCTTGATCTACTGTAATTTCTTCTTTTTGACAAGATGTTAAAATACCAAGTAATACAGTAAGTGTTGTTATTTTAATTCGTTTCATAAGCTTGATTAAATTGTTTGTTATTAAGCTATAACGAATAAACATTTTTTTTAGTATCCTAAAATATTATAATAATTAGGGTTCCCTGAAAAACCACACCACTCACTAATTTAAAGTGTTTTGCATTTAAAAAGAGTTGTTTTTATTAGGTAAAAGTGCAATTGTTTTATACTTTACTCTAAAATAAGGTTGCATAATGATTGATTATATTTCAGAAAAATAAAGAAAAGGGGCTATAGAAGCACTACCTTAAATACAATGAGAAGAAAATTAAAATTACCCCTATGAATATACTGAAATAAAACAAATACTTCACAAAAAAGAGCAAATACTAGCCCTAAAACACCCAAACAATACTCAACGCAAAACTCACATGCTAACCCTTCCTATTAGCACACGGGGTTGTCAACACGACGTTCATGTTGGTCTTTACAAGCCATACGAATATCTAATTGTTGTATGCCGTTTTTCCTTTAAAAATTGTATTGTATCATTCCTTTAATAAAAAACGGTGTTCCAGGTGTAAAATGTATTTCTTCTACAGATTCAGTTTCATTTTGCAATCTTGATTCGGTGGCAAATTGTGTTTCGTTCCATTCAGTGTTGAAGAGATTTTGAATTTGTACGCCAATACTCATTCTTTTCCATTTATACCCAGCATTCAAATCGGTAACGGTGTAACCTTTTGCCACAATGGAATTATCCTCATTGGCAGGACGGTTTGCCAAGTGACGGATATTGATACTTCCATAAATACCTGATTTAAATAAAAAGTTTAATCCGCTGACCAACGTAAAATCAGGTGCTAACGGAATGTAGTCTTCGTCTTTGGGTTCTTCGATAGAACGGGCATAAGTGTAGTTGGCGTCCAAATTCAAAAACAACCATTGCAAAGGTTGGTAACGAAAACTTAAATCCACTCCTTTCCGTCTTGTCTTTCCACTTGGTTCTACAATACCAGCATCCCCCACATATACAAATTCTTGTTCCAAATACAAATACCAATATGCCATATTGATGAGCATTTTTGGCGTGGGTTTCCAAATATATCCTATGTCGAATCCGTAAGCGCCAGGCAATATTTTTTTTCCGTTTTCAGCTACCACAACTCTTGTGTCATTTGAATGAAAACCTTTCCCTGATTTGAGATAAAGTTGTAAATCATGGGTTGGATTGTAAAGAATATTAAATTTTGGACTGACTATAGCTTTGGTTTGTTCTTGTGTTTTATAGGTAGCTGTCAACTTATCATTGTACTGAAAATCAAAATAATCCAATCGAACGGATGGATTGAAAGTCCATTTATTTATATTAATGTTGGCACCGATATATGCACCCAAATTTGTTTCATTAATATTGCCCAATTTTAAAGTTTCCAAGGTTTCGGTTCTGTTTTTGGTGTGCGAAAGTTCGGTATTTTTAGTTTGGTCATTTCTTAGGCTTATTCCAAACAGCCAAGTTCCATTTATGTTTCCTTTTAAAAAGGATTTGTTGTAATCGGAATTAAGTCCATAAATAATTCTGTTTTCTTTTTGTCGTATTTGGTCGCCATTAATTGAATCTTCTAAGAAAAATGTAAAGTTGGAATAGAGTTCAAAATCGTACTGGCTTAGAAATACTTTACTTCTGATGGACGAACTTTCATCGATAATTTTGTCATAACTTACCAATACATTACTTCGTGAAGTAGCACCGCCTTCAGTGTCATCGATTGAGTCAAAACGGGTAATCAATCCACTGTCAACTGCACGTTGTGGCACTTGACCCGAAGCATCCCATTTGCTATCAAAATAGGAAGCGATTACTCCGATTTTATCGTCATTATTTACTTTTCCCGTATATTTCCCGAAAAGATTTATTCTGCTAAAATTTTGAGGGCTGTCAAAATATCCATCAGTAGATAAAAACTCGGTAGCGATATAGGCATTTTGTTTATTGCTTTCCAAAAGATTAAACATTCCCAACAATCTGTAGGTGTCAAATTGTCCTGCTTCCAGTTTTATGGAACTGTTTTCCAGTTTTTGTTTGGTTGAAAAATCCACATATCCTGCCGTAGTAAAGTTTCCTTTACCCTCGTAATACGGACCTTTTCCAAAATCAATTTTTTCAACGGTTTCGGGGATTACAAAATGTAAATCTGCATAGCCTTGCCCGTGTGAGTGGGATACCATATTTACAGGAAGTCCGTCTACAGAAACATTGATGTCTGTGCCGTGGTCAAGGTCAAAACCTCGTAAAAACATTTGCTCAGCCTTACCGCCCCCTGCGTGTTGCCCAACGAAAAGACCAGGAATTTTTCGCATAATGTCCTGTGAAGAATTTACAGGATTGGTTTGAATATCAATATCTGTGATAATATGGAGTGCATCTATTTTTGGTGAAATGACAACTTCTTCCAAACTGATTGTTTTTTCATTTAAAATAATAGCCAAAGGACTTTTAAGGTCTTTGATTGTAATAAGTTCTGTTTGATAACCTAAAAAGGAAATCTGCAAAATATCCCCTATGGAACAATTTTCTAATGTAAATTCTCCCAGTTCGTTGGAATGTGTATGATGGTCAGTATTTTTGTTGAGAATATTGGCTTCTTGTATGGGATGTTTGTATTCATCTACAACTTTTCCTTTAATTGTTTGCCCAAAAATGAGGCTATTGGTCAAAAAGAATGAAAGGGTCAAAAAAATTATTTTCATTAATTATTATTTATTTTCTTGCGGTATATTTAAATGGTATACAACGTTAAATAGTCGAGTAAGTAAGGGACTTTCAACCCAAACTTCTTACAGAACCGTACGTGATACTGTAGCATCATACGGCTCTTATTATACAAATCTAAATTACGTTATTAATTAGTATATCCCATTAACCAATGATAGAATAAATAAGGGAATTGTTCTTGCAATCTTACAAACCATTTATAAGCACGTTTTATACTGTTTTTATAATGTTTATACCTTTTTCTAGCCCATCTTAGTTACTTGTTCGTAAAAAAGCTAGGCGAATACCATCTAAAAAAAGGCATGGAATAAGAAGCAAAATACTCAACCAAGTCAGTATAGAAAATAGACCTAAACATATTGACCTGCGTGAAGAAGTTGGACATTGAGAAGGCGACTTGGTCATAGAAAAGAACCATTGTAGAACGTAAAACAAGGTTCACTTTAATGCTAAAATTAAGCTCTAAAAAAGCTGAAGAAGTTGCAGAAGTATTCTCTAAAATATTAAACCAACTCAACTCTGAATTTAAAAAATCAATGACCTACGACAACGTTATTGAAATGGCTAGACACGAAAAAATTACTAAAAAAACTGGTATAAAAATTTACTTTGCGCATCCATATTCTTCTTGGGAAAGAGGAACTAACGAAAATACAAATAGACTTATAAGAAGGTATCTACCAAAAGGAACAAACTTTAATGAAATTAGCGAAAAGCAACTTTAGATTATTCAGAAAAAACTCAACAATAGATCTCGAAAAATTATTGGCTATAAAACACCTATTGAAATGATGAATATTGAACTAAAGAATGTAGCTTAGTAACATTAAAAATTAACGACGTTTTGTTGTGTTGGAACGTTGAATTCAAGATTTGATTTTCTTTTACCGCTGAAATATAATTAACTTCTTTTGTTATAATTTCAGAAGCTATTTCTTTCTGACAGCCCATTGTATCTATCGTTACAGTACAATCTTTGATAGCTATCAGGTCTAATAATTCAGGAATTGCTGTGATTTCATTTGATTTTTTAGAGACCTTGACTTGCCCTAAAACCATATTTTTTCTACTAGCCCAACCACTAACCTTGTGAAAAGGGGATTTAGTTCCTTTGGATTTTGCTCCTCTTATAATTTTACCATCTATAGGAATAATTTCACCATCTGTTAAATCTACTAAATGACTTACCCATTTAATAAAGTATTTTTCTAATGCATCACTATCAATAGCCGAAGACACTCGGTTAAAAGTGTTGTCCGAAAGAATCCCCTTTTTTTAAATCAAGAAAAGTGGTTAAAAATTCTTCTTTTGACTTGGTAAAGGTTTCTATATTTTCCCAAGTATCTGCTGCACAAATCACCGAAATAATTCCAATGAGTAGGATGTCTTCTAATTTGTGAAGTTTATTTATATCGCTTCTTGGGTCTTCTATTGAACTAAAAATAGACTTTATTTCGGTTATTGTTTCTAGTGTTGTAAATTATTGATTATCAATATAATATATGTTTATTAAAACCGAAAATAACTAATAAGCAATTAAATATCAAATAAATAAGGTGACTTTTGCCTTTTTTTCAATTCAGGGAGTACCCCAGAATTGACAGAAAATATCTGCGGAATTAAAGTGTGGGGTTGCCCTGATATATATTAGTATATGCTAAAGAAAAATGCATATTTTTAACTATAAATGAGACCAATAAAAAGCACTTCTTTCAAGAAGTGCTTTTTATTTAAATGTGGATTCATTGCAAACAACCGTAAAAATTCTTAATTTTTTACATGAAGATCTTCATTTAACTCTATTGTTTTAGGGTTTGGACGACATTCTAAGTGTCCGTTAGTGGAATTTAATAAGAATAATAATTTTTCCTTCCCATTAAGCTCCGCTCCTTTCACAATATTTTGTCCTTCTTCAACAATGTTTCCATTAATATCAACTGCTTGTCTATTTTTGTTGTACAACCAAACTTTAGCAGCAGCAGTTACGTAAACACCTGCTGCGATTGTACATCCAAAACCTAAAGAAATACCAGTACCAGCATTAGCTCCTAACAAACATTTATCCCCGATAGAAATTACATTTTTATTCCCTCCTGAAAGCGTCCCCATTATTGAAACACCACCACCTAAGTCAGAATCGTGACCTACTATTACACCTGCAGACACACGGCCTTCAATCATTGCATTTCCTTTAGTTCCTGCATTAAAGTTCACATATCCTGCGGGCATTACTGTTGTGCCTACAGCACAATGAGCACCAAGCCTTACTTGTGATCCACTAGCAATACGCACTCCATTTGGCACATGATAATTTACCATATATGGGAATTTATCAACATGGGATACAATAATATTTTGTCCTTTAAATGTAGCTTTGATTCTCTCCGCAGAGATATCTTCTGGTAAAATTGGTCCGTGATTAGTCCATGCTATATTATTTAATTTTCCAAACACACCGTCGAGTGCTAGGCCATGAGGTAACACGTGCAGTTGAGAAAGGCATTGTAATTTAAAGTATCCTTCTACTGCATCTGTAACAGCTTGATCTTTATCGAATAAAAAGTATGCCACCACATCAATTTGCTGGTATATATTTTTTGGCGAATCAATACTATCTAACAATTGCTTAACTAAGACAATATTATCATGCTTTTCAATCTCATCATGAAACGCCTTAAAGTTGTCATACGCTTTCTGTAACTGTGTTTTAGAAACACTAACAAATCCGTTTTCACCTCCTCTAAATCCTACAATATCCTGTAAAAGTGCTGCCGTTCCAAATGAACTGTTCCAATTAATTTTTGGGAAATTAACGTCTAAAGTTTTTTCTTCCTTGGAACGGCGGATTCCTAACCCAAAGGCTAAAGGTTTTTTATATCCATTGCTATTCTCTATTCCAGCAATATATGTATTAAAATCTTCTATTGTATTCATGTAATTGTTTTTCATAAAATAATTAAACAAATATAAGCTATACATTTTTGCGTATAAAGTGCATTCCATATTTAAGTAGGTATAATTTTCAATATTTATATTAAGTAATTTTTTCACTACCTTAAATCTGCAAGTATTATATTGTAATAATTGATTTCCTTTTGTTAGTTTTCAAAGTAAGTACCATAAGAACTTTTAAATTGGTCTTTACTTGTTAGTTTTATCTTTGGATAATTTACTGATAGTTTTACTGTAACGATGCCATCTTCATCATCACTATCATCGCTTCCTTTTAATATTTTAAAGGGTAGGATATTTTATTTATTTTCAGTATGATAGTGTCAAGATTAATGCTTTTTTTCTCTAGAACATTTATAGTTTTTATATACTTTTTAAATCCCTTTTTTCAAAATAAATCATGAATTTTTCATCTTTTTTAGATATATCTTTTTTATTGAATATTCAAACTTTCTTAGCCCATTAGTTTTTATTGTATCAATTATTCCTGAATAATATTTTGGTATTAGTACCTTTATTCGGACACTCATTTTAAAGATTTTAAGACAAAATAAAATATCTTAGAATTATGAAAAAACGATTTTACAGAGCTGAATTCAAACAAAATGCAATAGAGTTGAGTTATCAGCGCTCAAATATTAAAGAACTAGCTACCGAATTAGGCGTAGATGTTCAACGTATTTACAAATGGCGAAAAGATGACATTAAGGTCAAAAGTCCAAATACAAAAAACACAAAAGAAGCCACTATAAGTGTATCAGAACACAAGAAAATACAAAAGGAGTTAAAAGAAAAAGAATTAGAGCTCGAACTATTAAAAAAAGCCATTCACATTTTCTCCAAGAAAGGAGGGAGTATTATCAATTTATAGCGAATTATAAAGATCAATACCCTATCGAAAAGATGTGTAAAATATTAAAAATAAGTAGAAGTTCTTTTTATCATTGGTATACAGGAATTCCTAGTAATCGATATATAGAAAATCAGTTGTTTACTAAATAATAGCTAAAGAATATGACTTGGGCAAAAAGCGTTATGGGAGTCCAAAAATCACAACTATCTTAAGATCTAAAGGCTACAGTATATCAGAAAAACGAGTGGCTAAAATTATGCGATTAAACAGCAGGTTTAGTATCACCAAAAAGCGTTTTAAAGTAACCACAGATTCTAAGCATAAAGAGCCCATTTGCAAGAATATACTAAATAGAGAGTTCAATCAAGAGCGTTAAAACCAAGCTTGGGTAAGTGACATTACTTATATCAAAACGGGTACAGGTTGGCTTTATTTAACTACAGTAATGTATTATACTGATATAGGTTGGGCTTTATAGGCTACCATGCATACCAGTAAAACCATTATACCCGCTTGGAATATGGCAGTCTCTAAAAGAAAAATAGAAAAGCCTTTAATATTTCATTCAGATAGAGGTATTCAATATGCTAGCAAGGAGTTTAGAGAGATTCTTAAAAGAAATACATTGATTATTCAAAGTATGAGTAGAAAAGGAAATTGTTGGGATAATGCAGTCGCAGAAAGCTTTTTTAAGATCTTAAAGTCTGAATTAGTATATCATCGAAAGTTTAAAAATCAAGCGCAAGCTAAAATAAAAGTTTTTGAATTTATTGAAGTAGGGTACAACAGACAAAGAATACACGCTAGTTTAGAGTACAAAACATCTATACAAATGGAAAATGAATTTTACGAAAACCAAAATATGGCTGCTTAAATTTATGAGTCTTTAAAAAATTGTCCGAAAAAGGGTAGAAATACCAATTGAGAGCTGGCAACGAAATTGCTAAGAATTATCACAGTATTTTGACTTTGGACCTCAAATAAAAAAGATGATTTATACCACGAACGCAGTAGAAGGCTTCCATAGACAAATCCGAAAAGTAACCAAAACTAAAGGCTCTTTTACTAGTGATATGGCACTGCTTAAACTGGTATACTTAGCAACAAAAAATATTGAAAAAAAGTGGACACCCACCCTTCAAAATTGGGGCTTGATTATACAGCAATTATATATTAAATTTGAAGATCGAGTGATACTTGATTTAGCCACTAAACCCCATAAGGGATTTTGAAGCTAGCTTCAAAATCCCTTATGGGTTAAAAAAAGACAGACAAGGTTTAGAAAACACTCCCTTTTAAATTTTATACTATTGTATACATAATGAATTGTTTATGGATTACAAATATTGATTTTCAAAAATGTGGATTAACTAAGTGTAAGCCTTGCTAAAAAATCATAATGCGTCCCTTCCATAATCAATTCACAATTAAATCCATTTACCTGACAAGCTCTTTTTAACGTATTAAAATCTACGTAAAGCCAGTCAAAGGTTTCCGAAAAGTTTTTTAGGTAACTAATTTTATATTTAAGTTCACCATAATATCCCTTAGCAGCATCAACCCAAAATTCTCCATTTTCATTTTCAAATAGAAAAATTAAATCTGAAGAATCAATAAACACATTCCCATTAGGAGCTAACAACCTCTTTAACTGATCAAAAAAAGAATTAAAATTATTAAGTTTCCCAATAATTCCGCTTCCATTCATCAATAAAAGAATAGTATCATAATTCCCTTTATGTGCATAAAAATCTTCCGCTATTGCATTTAAGACTCCTCTTTTTTCACAGATTTCAATTGCACCAACTGAGGTATCAATTGCTGTTACTTCAAGCTTATTTTTATTTTGTAGATATAAAGAGTGACTTCCTGCTCCAGACCCTACATCCAAAACTTTCCCTTTAGATAATTGCAATGCTTTTTTCTCTATTTCTGGCATTTGCTGGTAATCTCTAAATAGATACGAAACTAATATTTCATCGTCATCAAAGTCCTCATTCTGTACCGTAATTATTTGTTCTTTCTTTGTTTCAAAATAAGCAGTAATCGCTTTACCAAAAATATCATTTTGCATACTGTAAAAATATTCAATTTTAAATACATAAACTTTGTAAGTGCTACCTTTGTTTTATGGACGAAGAATTACAGCAAATACAAGATAAAGCAATTGAACTCAAAAATGAGAATCAAAAATTTTTAGATCGTTTACAAAAAAAGCCGCCTAAAAATTTAGATGTAAAAATGAAAGAGCTACACAATGATACTTTTAATGAAATTGACTGTTTAACTTGTGGTAATTGTTGTAAAACCACTGTACCTATAATTACAGATAAAGATTCTGAACGTATCGCAAAGCATTTAAAAATGAAAGTTTACGATTTTGAAACTAAATATGTAGCTATTGAAGAAGATAATTTTAAGTCTTTTAAACATACTCCTTGTGAGTTTTTGGCTGAAGATAATTATTGTTTGATTTATGATGTTCGCCCAAAAGCTTGTGCTGAATATCCACATACAAATAGAAATCATTTCCACAAAATATCTAGAATTACTTTAGAAAACACTGTTGTATGCCCTGCTACCTCGGTAATTGTAGAAAAATTAAAAGCACATTTAGACAAGACACAAAAAAAGAGCAATCGTAGAGTATGATTTTGAGACCCAATAGTATATTAATTACGCTCCTATTTTGTTACTCTATATTTAAAGTCTAATTAAATATTAGAAAATTTATCAAAACTTGCAGTTGCTACAAATACTAGCACTATGCTATTATTTTTTAATTTTACCATAGTTTCGCTATACTGAAATTAAGAAAATAATAATGTTTATTAATCTCCAACCTTCATTGCAAAGTTCCAACACATAGTCTGGATCAAACAAAAAAAGACCTTCTTTTCAGAAGGTCTTTTGACACATTTATAATTTCAAAAAATTATTTCAATTTCTTTTTTACTGCAACTTGTTCAAAAGCTTCAACAATATCACCTTCTCTAATATCATTGTAGTTCTTAATTTGCATACCACAATCGTAACCTTTAGCTACCTCTTTAACATCATCTTTAAAACGTTTTAAAGCCGAAAGCTCTCCTGTATATATTACTACACTTTCGCGTATTAATCGGATTTGTGAGTTTCTAAATATCTTACCTGTTAGTATCATACAACCTGCAATAGTTCCAACTTTAGATATTTTAAAAGTCTGACGAATTTCCGCTGTCCCTGAAATTTCTTCCTTCATTTCTGGAGAAAGCATTCCTTCCATAGCATCTTTCAAGTCGTTAATTGCATCATAGATAATTGAATACATTCTGATATCAATTTCTTCTTTATCAGCAACCATACGGGCATTTCCTGCTGGTCTTACATTAAATCCAATAATAATCGCATCAGATGCAGAAGCTAATAATACATCACTTTCTGTAATGGCACCAACTGCTTTATGTATAATATTAACATGTATTTCGTCAGTAGATAATTTTTGGAATGAATCAGTTAATGCTTCTACTGAACCATCTACATCACCTTTAAGAATAATATTTAATTCTTTAAAGTCTCCCAATGCTATACGACGACCAATTTCATCTAATGTTATGTGACGTTGTGTTCGTACAGATTGTTCTCTATGTAATTGAGATCGTTTAGCTGCAATATCTTTAGCTTCGCGTTCATCATCCATAACATTAAACTTATCACCTGCTTGTGGTGCTCCATCTAAACCTAATACTGATACAGGTGTCGATGGCCCTGCTTCTGCTACACGATTACCGCGTTCGTCTTGCATCGCCTTAACCTTACCACTATTTTTACCGGCTAATAAGAAGTCACCTACACGCAACGTACCTGATTGTACTAACACTGTAGATACATATCCGCGACCTTTATCCAAGAATGCTTCAACAACAGTACCTGTTGCTGCTCTATCTGAGTTTGCTTTTAATTCTAAAACTTCAGCTTCCAATAAAACTTTTTCTAGCAATTCTTTAACTCCTAGTCCTGTTTTAGCAGAAATATCATGTGATTGAATTGTACCACCCCAATCCTCTACCAATAAATTCATGGCAGCAAGCTTTGTTTTTATATTATCAGGATTCGCTGTTGGCTTGTCCACTTTATTTATTGCAAAAATAATTGGTACTGCCGCTGCTTGTGCGTGACTGATTGCTTCTTTTGTTTGTGGCATGATATCATCATCTGCCGCAATAACAATAATAGCTATATCAGTAACTTGAGCACCACGTGCACGCATTGCCGTAAAGGCTTCGTGACCTGGTGTATCTAAAAAGGCAATTTTTTGTCCACCATCTAATTGTACCCCGTAAGCTCCAATATGCTGTGTGATTCCACCACTTTCTCCTGCAATAACATTTTCTTTACGTATGTAATCTAATAAAGATGTTTTACCATGATCTACGTGCCCCATTACAGTAACAATTGGTGCTCTTTCCGTCAAATCCTCAGGAGCATCAATTATTTCTTCAATAGCTTGTTCAAGATCTGCGGTTACAAAATCCACTTCATATCCAAATTCTTCAGCTACAATTGTTAGTGTTTCAGCATCTAAACGCTGATTCATTGTTACCATCATACCCAAGGACATACATGCAGATATAATTTGAGTTACCCCAACATCCATCATAGTAGCAACTTCACTAACAGTAACAAATTCAGTTACTTTAATTACTTTACTTTCTGCCTCTTGAGCAGCTAAATCGTCTTCTGATTTCTGACGGTGTTGATCCCTTTTATCTCTACGATATTTTGCTCCTTTTTTACCTCTGTTAGATTTCCCTTGAAGTTTTTCAAGTGTTTCTCTTACTTGTTTTTGGATTTCTTCGTCTGTTGGCTCTTCTTTTACAACTGGAGCTCTTTTTCCTCTTGGGGTAAATTTTGCTGCTCCTCGATTATTTCCTCCTCCAGAACCTCTGTTATTATTCTTGTTAGGTGGTCCTCCTCCAGGTTTACTGATACGTTTACGCTTGCGCTTATTATCAGCTGCTTTATCGTCTTTCTTTTTCTCAGGCTTTTTAAATTTTGTTAAATCAATTTTTTGACCTGTAAGATTTGGACCTTTAAGCTTTTGGTATTGAGTAGCAACTTTTTCACTTTCTACAGTACCTTCTGCCGTTTCTGTAGTAGAAATAGGAGGTTTTGGCGTTTCTTCTACAACTACTTCTTCTGCTTTTGGAACTGGAGTTGTTTTAGAAGTTACCTTAGCTTTATTTTCTTTTTTAGGAATATTAATTTCTGCTTTACCAGTAATTTTGATTCCTTGTTTTTTAGGTCTATTAGAAACCACTTCTGGCTCTTTTGCTGTTTCCTCTACAGCTTCCTGTTTAGGTTTTGTCGCTTCAACTGGAGCTATTTTTTCCACATTTTTTTCCTCGACTGCTTTGGGCTTAGCTTGAGGTTTTGGTTTATCCAAATCAATTTTACCAACTTGTTTTGGACCATTAAGAGTGGCGCGTGCTTTTACAACTTCACGTTCTTTGGAAATCTTTCTCTTTTCCTCTTGCTCTGTTTCAATCTGTTGACGAATCGCTTCTTTTTCCTTACGATTTTCCTCGCCCACTTCTTTAGAGGCTACCTTTTTAGATTTATCCGTTTGAAACTCATCAGTAAGTAACTGATAAAGTTCTGAAGAAATCTTGGTAGTAGGTCTTGCATCAATCTCGTGTCCTTTGGTACTTAAAAAGTCCACTGCCCTATCCAGCGAGATATTGAATTCTCGTAAGACCTTATTTAATCTCATGTTGTTGTTTCCAGCCATAAATGCCTTTCTAATCTAAAACTATTTTATTCGTTTGTGGTTCCTCAGTAATTACTATATTCTTAATCGTCAAATTCCGACTTTAAAATATTAACTACCTCAACTACGGTTTCTTCTTCTAAATCAGTTCGCTTTACCAGATCACTGACTTCTTGTTCTAATACACTTTTTGCCGTATCTAAACCGATTTTAGCAAATTCAGAAATAATCCACGCATCAATTTCATCAGAAAATTCAGTTAATTCAACATCCTCTTCTACTCCTTCTCTAAACACGTCTATTTCATATCCTGTTAGCTTTCCTGCTAAACGAATATTATGTCCTCCACGTCCGATTGCTCTCGAAACCTCTTCTGGTTTCATCATTACCTCCGCACGCTTAGTTTCTTCGTTTAATTTAACCGAAGTAACTTTTGCAGGACTCAAAGCTCTTGTTATGTATAATTGAGTATTATTGGTATAATTAATAACATCAATATTTTCATTCCCTAACTCACGAACAATTCCATGAATACGGGAACCTTTTACACCAACACAAGCTCCTACTGGATCAATACGATCATCGTAAGAATCTACGGCTACTTTTGCTTTTTCTCCTGGTACACGTACTACATTTTTAACATTAATTAAACCGTCAAAAACTTCAGGAATTTCTTGTTCGAATAATTTTTCTAAAAACAAAGGTGATGTTCTTGACATAATAATTGAAGGTTTGTTACCACGCAACTCAACAGATTCAATTACTCCTCTTACGTTTTCTCCTTTTCTAAAAAAGTCAGAAGGAATTTGCTTTTCTTTAGGCAAAATTACCTCATTACCATCATCATCTAAAAGAATCACTGCTTTATGACGAATATGGTGAACTTCCGCAGTATATAATTCGCCTTCTAATTCTTTAAATTGTTTATAAAGGTTGGTATTATCATGCTCATGAATTTTTGCAATTAGATTTTGACGCAATGCTAAAATAGCTCTTCGTCCTAAATGCATTAATTTCACTTCTTCTGAAAGGTCTTCCCCTACTTCAAAATCCGTTTCAATCTTACGGGCATCAGTAATGGTAACCTCTTGGTTATCATCTTCAACCTCTCCATCATCAACAATTACACGATTTCTCCAAATTTCCAAATCCCCCTTATCTGGATTAACAATAATATCAAAATTATCATCTGATCCATACTTTTTCTTAAGAGCACTTCTGAAAGTCTCCTCTAATATTGACATTAACGTTACACGGTCGATTAATTTATCGTCCTTAAACTCCGAAAACGAGTCTATCAGCGCAATGTTTTCCATATTTGATTTAATTAAATTTTACAACTACATTAGCTTTCCTCACCTCTTCATAAGCAATTTCTGCTTTTTTGTCTACCGTTACTTTTCCTTTACCAACAGGCTTAGGTTCGCGCGCTTTCCATTCCAAAGTGAAGTGAGTAGCTGTAGTAGCTATAAGTTCTCCTTCTATTTTATTGTTAGCTGTTTCAACAGCAATTGTTCTTCCTATATTTTTAGCATATTGTCGATTATGCACTAAACCTTCTGTAATCCCTGCCGACATTACCTGAAGCGCAAAATCCTCATCATCCCGATCTAAATTATGCTCAATCGCTCTACTCATTGCAATACAATCTTCAACACTTACTCCATCATCGCCATCAATAACAACTTCGATTGTATTAGAAGGTTTAATTTCAAAATTAATCAAAAATAAACTTTCATTAGCCTCTAAAGCTTCTTGAATTAGTGTCTCAACCCTGTTTTTTAACATTTCTCAGTATAAAAAGAGGGGACTTAACGTCCCCTCAATTGCATTTTCATTTTCAAGTAATGCAAATATACGATTATTTTTTAGTAATCTACAAGTTAAAAGGCTTCTAAAAAAAATACTCTTTCTATAACATTTTTCGCTGTCATTAAACGTTAACAAAATTAGTAGATAACCCTTGTAATTTCATATGATTTAAACTTAATTTATTGGGCAAAAAACAAAAAAAACTTATAAATACCTCAATAATAAAATCAACATTACTATTAATTCATAATTATTTTCTCTTTTTATAATAATTACTGAGCTGTGAAAGATCAAAATAAATTAGCTATTAGAAACACTATTTCTGCTAATGAAGATGATCTTAACAGCTATTTTGTGATTGAAGGCTTTGACTTGGAAGAGAACAGGGATAATGAAATAAAAAAATTTAACCGATGGATGTAGAAGTTTCTTTTATTAAAGGGTATGATGGGAATGTATTTGGACTTGGGTCAACTGAACCATAATGTGTTTTTAGAGAAATACCTGATGGAAGAGCTACTTATGGAAGCGATGAAAAACTACCAGTTGACACTTATTTTTATACCTTAACAATTACAACTACTAGTGATAAACAAAAATCTCAAACAGATTATCTTTATATCAATTAATTGTACCTTTAAAAATTGCAAAACTATTTGAAAAGTTTAGTTTTGTAAAATGCCTAAACAAAAACAACTTAAGTTTGATAAAGCCTACTTACGAATAGCTCGTGAGTGGGGTAAATTATCGCATTGTAGCCGAAAACAAGTAGGTGCCGTAATTGTAAAGGACCGGATGATAATTTCTGACGGCTATAACGGTACACCAACAGGCTTCGAAAATCCTTGTGAGGATAACGAAGGTTTAACGAAATGGTATGTTTTACATGCAGAGGCTAATGCTATTTTAAAAGTGGCTGGATCTACACAATCATGTAAAGGCGCAACTTTATATATTACGCTTTCTCCTTGTAAAGAATGTAGTAAGCTTATTTATCAAGCTGGTATTACACGAGTTGTATACAATATAGGTTATAAAGATGATTCTGGTTTAAAGTTTTTAGAAAAAGCAGGAGTTACAATTGAAAATATTCAAGAAATAAAAGAAGATTAAATGCAAACAACTCGGTATATTCTTTTTTTAATGATTGGCTTAACCTTAGGTTTTGGTGTTGGAAATCGCTTAACACGTGCTTCTGGTAAAATTCAGTTTACCGAAAACAAAAATAAAGAAAAACTAAATCGTCTTATTGATTTTATTGAAGATGATTATGTTAACCCTATAAATACAGACAGCTTAGTAAACAATACTATTAAAAGTATTCTTAATAAACTAGACCCACACTCCACTTTTATTCCTTCTGAAAATGCACAAGCCGTTGCCGAACGTATGCAAGGCGACTTTATTGGTATTGGAATAAAATATTACGTAACTAATGATACACTTTCAGTAATAAGCACTATTCCCGATGGCCCGAGTGAAAGAGCTGGTATTTTATCCGGAGATCGTATTTTAATTGCTAATTTGGATACTCTTTATGGAAAGTCTTTTAGCACTAACAAAAATATCCAGGAAAAACTCCGAGGAACTGTAGGGAGTACTGTAAAATTAAAAGTTTTACGTCCTCAAAAAGGCGTTACCAATTACAATCTTACTCGCGAAAGGGTTCCACTTACTAGTGTAAAAGCAGCTTTTTTAATTAGTGACCAAATAGGCTACATTAAATTAAAACGCTTTGCCGAAACTACACATAGCGAATTTAAAACTGCTTTAAACAAATTATCAAAAAAAGGTATAAAAAGTTTGGTTTTGGATTTGCGTGAAAATGGTGGTGGCTACGTTACTCCTGCCATACAAATCGCTGATGAATTTTTGGAAGACGGAAAACTTATTATGTTTACTAAGGATCGGGATAGTAATATTCGAAAATCTTATGCTACTTCGGAAGGCGATTTTGAAAATGGTACCATCTACGTTCTAATAGACGAAAATTCTGCTTCTGCAAGTGAAATTCTAGCTGGCGCGCTACAGGACAATGACAAAGGGATTATTGTTGGTCGACGTTCTTTTGGAAAAGGACTGGTTCAACAAGAAAAAAGCTTAGGAGATGGTAGTAAAATTAGGCTTACCGTTTCCCGTTACTACACCCCTACGGGAAGATCGATACAGCGTCCTTATAATAAAGGGACACAAGCTTATTATAAAGAATATTTGGAACGTTATGAAAGTGGCGAATTACACGACTCTACTAAATTAAAAATAAATGATACACTGGCTTTTAAAACTCCTAAAGGAAAAATCGTTTATGGTGGTGGTGGAATAATCCCTGACGTATATGTTTCCAAAACTACAGAGCGTAATTTAGAAATCCTTGATTACTCATTATATACTGGTGTGCTCAGCAGATTTGTATTTTCTGAATTAGACACCAACCGCAAATTTTACAATGATTTAAGTAAGGAGGAACTTAAAAATCTAGAAATTACTGATTTTCTTTTAAAAGAATTTAAATCTTATGCTACCAATCTTGGCTTAGAGTTTATTGGCATTGATGAAAATACTTTTATTGTAGAAAATATTAAAGCAGAAATAGCCAATCAATTATTTTCGGAAAATTTGGGTGCACAAATTCTCAGTAAACAAGACAAAGTGATTCAAAAAATATTAGAATTAGAAAACAATACCAACTAATAGCCTAATCTTCTAAACTTTTATACTTCTTCTCAATAGCTTTTGAAACTAATAAAATAAGTACGATAACCAATACACATAACGATGCCAAAATCCCTATTAAAGCTGTCTTACTTTCGCCACTAAATAAATTATTAAAATCTAAATAAGTACTATTAAAAATCATCGTCCCAGCAGACAAAACTATTAAAATATATAAAAAATACTTCATCCTTTATTTTTTAAACAAAGGTAATACTATTCAATATAATTTTAGGCCTACAAACGCATTAGAAAATGTATCTTTGTTTGCCTATAAATTTCTACAATGAAGTTGAAATCCCTTTCCGTAGTTAATTACAAGAACATTGCTTCGAAGCACTTAGAATTAGACCCTAAGATGAATTGCTTTGTGGGTAAAAACGGAGTTGGAAAAACTAATTTTTTAGATGCTATTTACCACCTATCCTTTGGAAAAAGTTACTTTAACCCCATAACAAGTCAAAATATAAATCACGATGCTGATTTTTTTATGATTGAAGGTTTGTATGATAAATTAGACCGGGATGAAAAAATAGTTATTAGTGCTAAAAAAGGGCAAAAAAAGATCGTAAAACGCAATGGAAAAAATTACGATAAAATTAGCGAACATATCGGTTTCTTACCCCTTGTAATTATATCACCAGCAGATAATGATTTGATTATCGAAGGGAGTGCTACACGTAGGAAATTTATGGATGGAGTGCTTTCTCAAACCAATCCCGAATATTTACAACTACTTATCAAATATAACAAAACACTAGCACAGCGTAATGCTTTATTAAAATATTTTGCTTTAAATCATACTTTTGATAATGAAAACCTAAGTATTTACAATGAGCAATTGAATGGTTTTGGCACAAAAATCCATCAATTGCGTGCCAATTTTATTGATGAGTTTGCCCCTATTTTCAAAAAAAGGTATGCACATATTTCTAATAATTCTGAAACTGTAGATTTAATTTATCAATCTAAAGTTCACGAACAATCCATTATAAATTTACTGTCTGAAACTTTACCTAAAGATCGGGTGTTACAATATACGAGTGCTGGTATCCATAAAGACGATTTAGCTTTTAGTATTGCCGATTACCCAATTAAAAAATTTGGAAGTCAAGGACAGCAAAAATCATTTTTAATCGCTTTAAAATTAGCGCAATTTGATTTTATAGTATTACAAAGCAAATCTGCACCTATTGTGCTTTTAGATGATATTTTTGATAAGCTAGATGAAACTCGTGTGGAACAATTAATTAAATTGGTTGACGATACTAACTTTGGACAAATATTTGTTAGCGACACACACTCTGATCGTACAGAGCAGGTGATAAAAAAAATATCCAAGACTTATAAAATATTTGAACTTTCTTAAAATGAATATATATATATTATTACTTAGCCTTATTTCCCTCTTGATTAGTTGCGAAACTTCAAAAAAAATTACTCCTTCTAAAATAAATGGGTATTGGGAAATTGAAAAAGTAGTTGCTCCTAATGGCGAGGAAAAACCTTACACGTTTAATGCTTTTGTCGATCTTTTTAAAATGGAAACTGATTCTACTGGGTATAAAGTAAAGTTGAAACCTTCCTTCCGAGGCGTGTATGAAGGAAATAATATTAAACAATATTTTAAAATAACGCAACAAAAAGATAGCTATACAGTACAATACAAAGTAAACAAAAAATCGTGGTCAGAAACGCTAATAGAAGCTACCAAAAAACGTATTGTACTTAAAAACCATCAAGGTGTTTCTTTTGTATATAAACCCTTTACTCCCATTACTGTAGAATGAAAAAAAACAAACGACATAACGACCACCAAAGCATTGGTGATGTTTTAAAAGACTTTGTTTCTCATAATAAGTTAGACAAGGGCATCAATCAGGTAGAAGTCGAAAATATTTGGGCTTCGACTATGGGGCCTGCTATTGTGAAATATACTGATGCAATTAAATTAAAAAACACAACTTTATTTGTCAAACTAAGTTCCTCGGTACTTAGGGAGGAATTAAGTTATGGCGTTACTAAAATAAAAGACAACTTAAACCAGGAATTGAAAAGGGATTTGATAGAAAAAATTGTTTTAATGTAATCCTTTTTATTAAAAACAATCTCACTTACTTTTTTTGGATTCTAGAATAATCCTAATTTCACTTTATCAAAAAAACACTCGCAAATGAATCATATTCCAAGTTTAGACCTTTCTTTATTTTTATCAGAAGACGTTGATAAGAAACAGCAATTTGTTGCTGATTTAGGCAATTCTTTTGAAGAAATTGGTTTTATTTCCTTAAAAAATCATTTCCTTTCTGAAATATTAATGAATGATTTATACACCCAAATCAAGTGTTTTTTTGATTTACCTAAAGAAACCAAACAGCAATACGAAATAGAAAATCTTCATGGTCAACGTGGATACACTTCATTTGGGAAAGAGCAGGCTGTTGGCCAAGCCAAAGCGGACTTAAAAGAGTTTTGGCATTTTGGACAAGAACCCAACCCAATGTCCGATTTTAGTAAAGATTACCATCCTAATATTGTTGTAAAAGAAATTTCTGATTTTAATAAAATAGGAATGGACGCTTTTAAGATGTTAGAAAAAACAGGGATTTACCTTTTACGTGCTATAGCTTTATATTTAGGCTTGGAAGAAAACTACTTTGATAAATGGAGTACTTACGGCAATAGTATTCTACGCCCTATACATTATCCTCCAATTACCGAAGAACCTCAAGATGCTATTCGTGCGGGTGCTCATGGAGATATTAATTTGATTACTCTTTTAATGGGTGCTTCTACTGGAGGTTTACAGGTGTTAAATAAACAAGAACAGTGGATTGATGCCATTCCTAAGGAAAATGAACTGGTAATTAACGTAGGTGACATGTTAGAACGTCTTACAAACAATAAATTACGATCTACAATCCACCGAGTAATTAACCCTCCCAAAGAAAGCTGGTCTGAACCACGTTATTCCATCCCTTTCTTTATGCATCCGAGATTGGACATGCCTTTAAATTGTTTAGAGGTGTGTATAGATGAGAATAACCCTAAAGCTCATGACGATATTGCTTCGGGTGATTTTTTGCATGACCGACTTAGAGCGATTGGGTTAATAAAATAATAATTGAATTAATGTTAGAGAGAATAGAGAAAGATTAATTATTTTAGATTTGAAACTAAAAAAAATAACTTAGGACTTTGTACTTAATACTTGGGACTATAAACTAAATAATAAAACTATGTTTGGAGATATGATGGGTATGATGAATAAACTGAAAGAATCTCAGAAAAAAGTTGCTGAAACTAAAGCGCGCTTGAACACTGTGATGATTGATGAGCAAAGTACTGATGGATTACTGAAAATTACTTTAACCGCTAATCGTACTATAAAAAAAATAAATATTGCTGACGAATTATTGCAGGACAAAGAACAGCTTGAAGATTATTTAATCCTAACATTAAATAAGGCAATTGCTAAAGCCACAAATATTAATGAAACTGAATTGGCTGCTGTAGCCAAAGAAGGTTTACCTGATATTCCTGGATTAGATAAATTTATGTAATGTAAGTGTATAAAATGGACGACTAATCGTAATTGGTATTTATTTATTTCCTTATACTAAGTAATTTGAGCTTCTAATAGTATTTTAAAAGCTAGTGTAATCCTGAAGTTTCCTTTTTCACGTAAACATGCGAATTCAGGACAGTATCACACTTATTATAAAAATGGATTTTACTATCTTATTATATCTTAAAAAAAACTATATTGGAATTTCATTCCAATATAGTTTTTTTTAAGTACTGTTCTAATTTCAAAAATTGATTGAGAACAAATTTTCCTTTGTAAATTTTAAGAATAAGATACTTCTACTTTAATAGCTGTTCAATTTTATTTTCAAGCTCCTGCCCTCTTAAATTTTTAGCTATAATCACTCCTTTTTCATCTAACAAATAAGTTACAGGAATAGATCGAACTCCAAAAGGCTTTCCTAAAGGCTCTTGCCAACCTTTTAAGTTAGATACATGTTTCCATGTTAAACCATCTTGTTCGATAGCGCTCTTCCATTTTTCTTTACTTTGATCAAAGGAGATTCCTATAATTTCTAATCCTTTGCTTTTATATTTATTATACACTCTTACCACATTTGGATTCTCCATTCGACAAGGTCTACACCAAGAGGCCCAAAAATCTAAAATAGTAAGTTTTCCCAAACTGTTTTTTAAGTTTAATTGCTCCCCAGATGGAGTTGGTGCATTAAAATCCAAAACACTATCTCCTATATTATTTCTAACCTCTACTACCGATTTAATGGCTGTATCAACGCTTCTACCTAAACGAGAATCTTTAATATCCGCTGGTAGTTTATCAAAAAATGCTTGAGCTTCTGTAGCCCTTAGCATTTTAAAAGAAATTAAATCTGAAAGTGCCATCACTCCTGAAACAGTGTTAGGATTTTCGTTTATCACTTTTAAACGTATTTCTTTACGTGCTGTGTTTAAAGAATCTGTAAGGCGTTTCACTTCTTTTAGTGCTTCATAATCTCCTGCTTGTCGTGCAATTGCATTTTTTTGTGCTACTTCGGATTCTATAGTATTCTGCTTTTTAATTTCATTTAAAAAATCACTAAAAACAGTATTTTCTTTTCCTCCTTTTATAGTTGCTCCTCTTAAATCATCTTTATCAGCAACTACTTCTATTTTTGCATTTTCTGCAATCAATAATATATTCCCCTTAGTGGATTTATTAAAAGTTAAAAAGTTAAAATCCCTACTTTCTACTTTTGGTAGAGAAATTTCAAACTTTCCATTTATCAGTTGTACTGAATCTATTACTATTGGTCTATTAGCATCGCTCACTTTATTTACATATATCATTTCATCAGCATTAAATCCTGTTAATGTTCCTGAAATATTATAGCCTTCTACTTCTTTCTTTGTACAAGAAAAAATAACTGCTACTACTAATAAACTTACAATCTTTTTCATTTTTACTTTTTTAATTCTTTAAATATATTGAATCCTATTTATAACGCTAGTAATTCAGTAATAATATATTGATAGTATTTATCTCCATGAGGAACGAATATTTGTGAACTTTCTTTTATTTTTTTTTGAAATTCATTTAGAGGTACTAATTGTACCGCTGTCACTTCTTCTTCCTGTAATTTTAATTCTGAAATAAAAATATCACATTTTACAGCAAAAAGGTAATTAAATTCATTATCCCAAAAACCTTTTTTAGGTATTTTGCTTCTCTTTATTCTTTTTAAAAAACGAAACTGCTCTACGGATAAATCGAGTCCTATTTCTTCCTTTACCTCTCTCTGGGCAGCGCTTATGGGCGAATCCTTGGCCGACAGATGTCCTGCTACTGAAATATCCCATAAATTAGGATAACTATCTTTATTTTGAGCTCTTTTTTGGAGCAATACATTTTGATTTCTATCCACAATCCAAACTTGTGCACTGGCATGCCACAATCCTTTTTTATGTGCTTCAGATTTCAAACTTACTTCTCCTGTAAGGTTTCCTTCTGAAGATAAAACATCAATATATTCATCCATTTTTTTGGTTAGTACAAAGTAATAAGTCCTTAGTATTCAGTTTACACTAATATTTTAAAGTTAGCAAATAGTATTCGGTTCTTAGTATTAAACTGATCACTAAGAACTGAATACTATTTGCTCTTTGCTATAAACTAGTCTTCAAAATAACTAAACGTTTCTCCTGACTTTATTGTCAATAGTGTTTCGTAAATTAATTTAATTACGTTTTCTACATCTTCTTGGTGTACCATTTCTACTGTAGTGTGCATGTAACGCAATGGTAATGATATTAATGCTGAAGCTACTCCTCCATTACTATATGCAAAAGCATCGGTATCGGTACCTGTTGCTCTACTTGATGCATGACGTTGGAAAGGTATTTTTTGAGCTTCAGCGGTATCTAAAATACGATCTCTTAATTTTTGTTGAATAGCTGGTGCATAAGAAACCACTGGTCCATCACCAATTTTACTATCTCCTTCTGCTTTCTTATCAATCATTGGGGTAGTTGTATCATGGCATACATCCGTAACAATTGCTACATTAGGTTTTAAACGTTGAGTTATCATTTCGGCACCACGTAATCCTATTTCTTCTTGTACCGAATTGGTTACATATAATCCAAAAGGCAAGGTCTTTTTATTTTCTTTTAATAATCGAGCTACCTCAGCAATCATAAATCCTCCCATTCGGTTATCTAAAGCACGACAAACAAATTTATTTTTATTTAGTACCATAAATTCATCTGGGTATGTAATTACACAACCTACATGTATCCCTAAAGCTAAAACTTCGTCTTTAGTTGCACATCCCACATCAATACTAATATTATCTAATTTTGGTGGTTGCTCTTTTGTTCCTCCTCTACGTGTGTGTATTGCTGGCCAACCAAAAAGTCCTTTTACAATTCCTTTTTTAGTATGGATATTTACGCGCTTAGAAGGCGCAATCTGATGGTCACTTCCTCCGTTACGAATTACGTAAATTTGACCTTCATCCGTAATATAATTTACGTACCAGGAAATTTCATCAGCATGCCCTTCAATTATAACCTTAAATTCAGCATCAGGATTAATTACACCTACAGCTGTACCATAAGTGTCAGTAATAAATTCATCCACATAAGGTTTTAAATAATCCATCCAAATTTTTTGCCCTTCCCACTCATATCCAGTTGGGGATGCATTATTTAAGTAATTTTCTAAAAAAGTCATCGACTTTTTATTCAGTATGCTCTTATTTGCCATATTATTTTCAATTTTAAACGAATTTAAGAATTCTAATATAATTGTTGCTTTAAAAATACATTGGATTAACAGTTAGATTCTTATTTTTGGCATAGTTTTATCATTGTAATTTGTATGAAGTCTTTATATCTCATTTTATTTATTTATTTAAATTGTGCATTTTGTTATTCCCAAGACGTCGAATCTATCACACAAAAGGAATTGGATTCTATTTCGAATACCAATACTGAAGAGGAATTTTTGTTTATGATGAAAGGAGATTCTGTAGCTGTTAAGGCTTTTGAATTAGACGAAGTCGTAATTTTAAAAAAGCTGAAGTTTGATAGCAGTTTGGCTTATAAGAAATATTTAATTCTAAAACGAAAAACACGTAAGGTATATCCTTATGCTAAAATGGCTGCTGATACACTTACAGGTTTGATTGCCGATTTAAATGATCTAACAAAGAAAAGACATCGCAAAAAGCACGTCCGAAGAATGCAACGCTTTTTACAACAAAAATTTACTCCTGAATTAAAAAAAATGTCTCGTACCGAAGGGCAAATTTTAGTAAAATTAATCCATCGACAAACGGGATATACCATGTATGATTTAATTAAAGAATATAGGAATGGTTTTAAGGCTTATTTTTATGAAAAAACAGCTAGTCTATTTAATATTTCTTTAAAACGAAAATTTAACCCTAAAGAAGTTTTTGAGGATTATTTAATTGAAGATATTTTAGAACGAAGTTTCCAAGAAGATAAATTAGTACGTCAAAAATCTCCTTTAAATTATAATTTATTGAATTTGATTTCGAAATGGCAAAAATCCTCTCCTAAGCTTATACCTATGCATTAAGTTTACCTGTTTTTATCAAAAAAAAAAGAATTACTATAGGTATCGCCAATAAACCAACCATTAATAAATTTGTTTCTAATAGGCTCGGCATTATCAGTAATGTTAATAAATACCCTCCTACCGCTCCACCAAAATGAGCATCGTGTCCAATATTATCAGTATTGCTTTTCATTCCGTATATAGAGTATAGCAAGTATCCTATTCCAAATACATATCCTGGAATTGGTATTGGGATAATAAAAAATTGTAAAGTCATTTCTGGATAAATTAAAATAGATGAGTAAATAATTCCCGAAACGGCTCCACTTGCTCCTATTGCCGAATAATGATATTCGTTTTTATGAAAGAAAAAAGAAAGTATACTTCCTATTAACAAGGCTCCAACGTATATTATTACGAAATTTATCGGGCCTAAAGTAGCTTCTACTATTGGAGCAAACATATATAATGAATACATGTTAAAAAGTAAATGCATCCAGTCTCCATGCAAAAATCCAGAAGAAAACATTCTTATTTTTTCCCCTGCTTGGATTTTTCCAATATGGAATTTATATTTCTCAAAAAGTTTCTGATTATTAAAGCCTTGATAGGAAAAAAGGACATTTAAAATAATAACTACTAAAACAACAATTGGAATGTTCCCCATTAAATACAGTTTAAAATTCAAAGATACTTATATATTTGTATCAAAATCTGAATGAATGCAATTGGTTAAATTTAAAATAATGTACTTTTTTCTATGGTTGTTATCCAAACTACCATGGACTTTATTTTATTTACTTTCGGACTTTATATTTTTTTTGATTTATCGGATAGTAAAATATCGGAAAAAAGTCGTGAAAAATAATCTCCGATTGGCTTTTCCTGAAAAGTCAGAACAAGAAATTAAAAATATTACAAAGAAATTTTATTCGCATATGTGTGATATGTTTATGGAAATGGTAAAATCAGTTTCTATTTCTAAAAAGGAAACACATAAACGCTATAAATTCAAAAATCTAGAGGCACTTAAAAAATTAGAAGCAGAAGGTAAAAGTATTATTTTATTAGCTGCTCATTATGCTAATTATGAATGGGGAAATTCTATTGACCCTATTACTAACCACAAAGTTGTAGGTGTTTTTAAACCTATTAAAAACCCACACTTTAATGAATTCGCAAAAAAAATACGTGCTCGTTTTGGATCTGATGTAATTCCTAGTAAAATGATAATGCGTTATGCCATACAAAAAGAGCGCCAAAAGGATGGTCCAAGGTTATATGGTTTAGTCGGAGATCAGTCTCCTAAACCAAGTAGTGATAATTATATCATTCCTTTTATGGGACCTGAAGTTCCTGTTTTTGTTGGCGGGGAAGTTTTGGCTAAAAAGCTAAATATGGCACTATGCTACCTTAAGGTTGAAAAAGTTAAACGCGGTTATTACGAAGCTGAAGTAGTTTTAATATCTGATGACCTTTCTAAAAATGAAAATTTTGAGGCTACACGTACTTATTATAAAATGCTAGAGGCTCAAATAAAAAATAAACCTGAATATTACCTTTGGACACATAAGCGTTGGAAACATGCTAAGTAGAGCTGTTTAAATTTTCTTCTTTAAAAAAGCTAACATAATTAGAGTTAAAGAAAACAAGATTATAATTCCCAACTTAACCAGTGAAAAGGTGTAATAACCTGTAACAAGCTGAATGAAATACGTTAAAATTGGAATAACGGTTATTAGTATTGAAGCATATAGGGGACTTACTGTTTTTAAGGCTTTTTGAAATAAAAAAAGAGGTAACGCTATAGAAGTCAATGCAAGTGCAAAAATTTGAGCAAACACAATCGGGCTAACTAAGAATTTGGTTGGATTTAAAAAAACCAATAGAAACGATAGAACTAACAAACCATAAAACCTTAACGAAACAACTAAGGAAGCAGACACGTTTTTAACAGCTAACTCCTTAGAAATTTTTAGAATAAAGGTAGCAAAAGCTCCTCCTACAAAAACTACTATGGAGCCGTATTTTAATATTTGAAAACAATGAACTTCTCCTATACCCTGAAACACTAGCAATAACATCAAAACAAACATTACTAACAAGAGTATTGCTGTGGTAAGATTACTTTTCTTACTCGCTTTTGACGCTCTTAATTCAAATAGAAATACGTTAATTGGTATAGCTCCAAGAAACAAACTTGAAAATACTGCGGGGCTTAGAACTTTTAAACTAAAAAAAATAACAAACCAAATTATTGCATTAAATACGTTAAGCCATAAAATTAATTTCTTGTTTTCCTTTATTAGGACTATATTTTTAGTCACCTCCCTTAGGTTTAAAATGGAGAAAAATACAATTGTAATTATTGATGAGTAAAATAATGTAATTATAGGGTCTATTGACCGTGTAGTATGATTTACAAAAACATTAGAAACAGCACTTAAAATTATATACGAAAATATATAAATAGCGCTTTTTGAAATAGATACCTTCTGTGACATCGTTAAATTAGTAACTTAAAATAAATACCCTGTAACTTAAAAAAATCAGTATCACCGTAGAAATCCCAAACCTTTAGTAATCACCATTTATAAGATTATCGTAATTAATCTTATTGAGAAACCAATTTCTAAACTGCTTATTAGTTTGCATTCTTTAGCCTCCAAATGCTACCCATTTTAAGTATAATATATAAATTTATACTGTACGATATCAGTTACTAAATTACTCGATTTACATCCCAATTTTCCAACAACTCTTTTACACGTTGTACAAATTGCCCACCCAAAGCTCCATTAACAACTCTATGATCATAAGAATGCGATAAAAACATACGTTTTCGGATTCCTATAAAATCTCCTTCAGGAGTTTCAATAACAGCAGGCACTTTTCTAATTGCTCCTAAAGCTAAGATTCCTACTTGTGGTTGGTTAATAATCGGTGTACCCATTACAGTTCCAAAGCTCCCAATATTAGTTACTGTATAAGTTCCGTCTTGAACTTCGTCTGGTTTTAACTGATTATTTCGGGATCGACTTGCTAAATCATTTACCGACTTTGCCATTCCAACTAAATTCAGTTGATCTGCATTTTTAATTACAGGAACTATTAAATCGCCGTTGGGTAACGCAGCAGCCATTCCGATATTTATGGATTTCTTTTTAATAATTTTGTCTCCGTCCAAGGAAACGTTTAGCATCGGAAATTCTTTTAAAGCCTGGGCAATCACTTCCATAAATATTGGTGTGAATGTCATTTTCTCTCCTTCTCGTTTTTGAAAACTATCTTTTACTTTGCTTCTCCAATTCCAAATATTGGTTACATCTGCTTCGATAAACGACTGTACATGTGCAGAAGTTGCTAATGAATTCGTCATATGATGAGAAATCATTTTTCCCATACGCGTCATTTCTATAATTTCATCATCTCCTGAAACTACAGTTATGGACTTAACAAGCGATACTACTACTTTTTCTTTTTCAGGTGTAGAAGCTTTCTTAATTTGTTTATTTACAATATTAGGAATATCAGCTTGTGGTATTTTTATGTTTTTAGAAGCTATATAATCTAAAATATCATTTTTAGTTACTCTTTCACCAACACCTGTTCCTGTAATGGTATCTAATTCCACTTCAGTCACTCCTTCTTCATTAGCAATATTTCTTACTAAAGGAGAATAAAACCGACCTACGCTATTTGTTACCTGCGCACTAATTTGATTGCTTACAACTACTTGTTCTATTTGTTGCTCTATATTTTCTGCTGAAACCGCTACTTCCTGAACCGTTTCTGAATCGGAAACTTCTTTTTGTTCCGTAGTAGTATCTGTATCAATTATTGCTATTACTTGTCCTACTTGTATTACTTCCCCTTCTTCAAATAATTTTTCTCGTAAAACACCTTCAACTTCACAGGGCACTTCTGTATCTACTTTATCAGTAGCTATTTCCAATACAATATCATCTGCATCAATAGTTTCCCCCACCTCCTTTAACCAAGTAGTAATTGTAGCTTCTGCTACACTTTCGCCCATTTTTGGTAGTTTCAATTCGTACTTTGCCATAAGTGTTGATTTTGTGCAAACAAATCTAATTATTATTACTTACTTTTTTCAAAAAATTACAGAGAAATTACTTGTCCTCGACCTGTACTAGTATCACTCCCTAAAGCTATATTTCCTTTTTCGGGAATAAATCGAAAATAATAAGAAGAATTAGAATTACTCTGAATCAAAAGTATAGCTTGTGAGTAGCTGATTTCGGACATATCTAAAAAACAGAGTCTCGGTTCTTTAGCTTCTGTATTACTATACACCTGATTTACGGTAGTCAACGAAGTAGAAATTCCTATTTTTTGCTGAATTTGATTTAATAACTCTTTGTTTTTTGATAGAACTACCCCTTTTTTAAACCCTATCCCTAGTTCTTTTGAAGGTGTTTTTTTAAATAAAGAAGCCAACTTTATTCCTGTATAAATAATACTATTGGTAATGATTGAAGCTTTAAAATGTTTTTTATAAAATAGCTTCATCGCTCCAAAAAAACGTTTTCTGTATTTAGCATCTTTAAAGGTACTTTCCCCTTTAAAATGAATTACTTTTTCGGAACCATAATAATAATTCTGATAGCCTGCTTTTTCAATAGTATAAGATAAATCTATATCTTCTCCATACATAAAATAGCGCTCATCAAAACCACCTACTTGTTTGTAAATTGACGTTTTTAATAACATAAAGGCACCTGCAAAAATAGTTGCTTTCCCCTCATCGTCAGCTGAAATATGATTTGCATAATAAGGAGCATACTCCTGATATTTTTCTCCTAACACTTTACATATAGACACTTTTGGCGTAGGTAAATTCCGTTTACTCTCCAATAAAAACCGCCCTTTTCCATCGATAAGTTGTACTCCTAAAACACCCAAATTTGGAAGTATTTGTGCTTTTTGGAGTGTATTTATAAAAACAGTTTCTGGAACAACAGTATCTGGATTTAAAATGCATACGTATAATCCTTTTGCTATAGCTACTGCTTGATTATTTGCTTTTGCAAAACCTACATTTTTTTTATTTTCGATTAAAGTAACTAATGGAAAACACGTTTTTACCATCTCGCAACTAGCATCTGAGGAATTGTTATCTACTACAATAATTTCCGCATTTAAGCCTTTTATACTGCTTTGCACGCTTTGCAAACACAAGTGCAAAAAATGGCATACATTGTAATTCAAAATAACTACTGTTAGTTGCATACTACGATTTTAATGCATTTTCTAATGGAATACGATTGGTAATACTTCTCCCTAAAGTAATTTCATCTGCAAACTCAATTTCATCATTTACCCCTATTCCCCTAGCAATAGTAGACATTTGTATACTGTGGTCTTTTAATTGTTTATAAATATAAAAATTAGTAGTATCTCCCTCCATGGAGGCACTTAATGCAAAAATAAGCTCTTCTATTTCCCCTAAAGCTACTCTGTTTACCAACTGTGGTATTTTTAAATCGTGTGGTCCTATCCCATCCATTGGACTAATTTTACCACCCAATACATGATATAATCCTCTAAACTGGCTTGTATTTTCAATAGCCATAACATCCCTTACGTCTTCTACCACGCAGACTATTTTTTTATTGCGATTGTGACTTGCACAGATTTCACATAAATCAATATCACTGATATTATAACATTCTTTACAATGTTTAATCTGTGTACGCATTTGATGTAATGCTCCTGCTAAATGTTCGGTTTGACTTTTAGGCTGTCGCAATAAATGTAGTACCAATCGAAGTGCTGTTCGCTTACCAATACCTGGTAGTTGCGACATTTCTGCTACTGCTTTTTCTAATAATTTAGAAGAAAATTCCATAGGAACAAATATACAGTTTAAAGAATAGTGTTTAGAATGATTATATTTGAAATTATTCACGAATTAATAGTCCTATTAAATGCAGTCAACCACTATTCTATTTATTGTTTTAGCCTACTTTGGAGTACTTATTGGTATTTCATACTTAACTAGTAAGGGTGCTACAAATCAAAGTTTTTTTAAGGCAGATAAGCAATCCCCTTGGTATTTAGTTGCTTTTGGAATGATTGGAGCATCATTATCGGGAGTAACTTTTATTTCGGTACCTGGTTGGGTTGGGAGCAGTCAGTTTAGCTACATGCAAGTAGTTTTTGGATATTGGATTGGATATATAATTATAGCGACTGTATTGATGCCTTTATATTATAGGCTAAATGTTACTTCCATTTATGAATATTTAGATAACCGTTTTGGAACAGTAAGCTATAAGACTGGAGCCCTTTATTTTTTTATATCACGAATTCTTGGTGCTTCTTTTCGATTGTTTTTAGTGGCAATAGTTCTTCAAAATTACGTGTTTGTAGATTTTAATATTCCTTTTGAAATTACAGTAATCATTTCAGTTCTTTTTATTTGGCTGTATACTTTTAGGTCAGGAATTAAAACTATTGTTTGGACAGACACATTACAAACTTTTTTTATGTTACTGGCTGTAATCATCACGATTGTTTTTATTTGTCAAGAATTAAACTTTTCATTCCTTGATTTGTTTACTAGTGAAACTATTCAATCCTATAATAAAATATGGTTTACAAGTGATCCTAATAGTAAAAGCTATTTCTTAAAATCAATAATTGGCGGTGCTTTTATTGCCATCTGTATGACTGGTTTAGATCAGGATATGATGCAAAAAAACCTAACTTGTAAGACATTGAAAGATGCTCAAAAAAATATATATTCCTTCAGTGCGGTGTTAATAGTTGTTAACTATATTTTTCTTTTATTAGGCGCTCTACTATTTATTTATGCTTCTCAAAAAGGAATAGATATTCCTTTAGTTGATGGAAAAACACGTACCGATTTATTATTTCCTGAAATTGCACTTCGGCATAATTTCGGAGTTTTACTCCCGATTTTATTTATATTGGGATTAATAGCTTCTGCCTATTCGAGTGCTGATAGTGCTTTAGCATCTTTAACAACTTCTTTTTGTATCGATTTTTTAGATTTTAAAAACAAACCTTCAGAAAATCAAACAAAGACTAGGAAAAAAGTACATATTGGAATGTCTATCCTAATAATATTTGTAGTTATTATTTTTAATAAGATTAGTAATTCTAATGTGATTTCCACCATTTTAAATGTTGCTTCATACACTTACGGTCCATTATTAGGAATGTTTTGCTTTGGTATTTTTACTAAGCGTATTGTTAAGGATCGATTTGTATGGATTGTTTCTATATTTTCTATTATTTTAACTTATTTGTTGGCTAGCATCCCTACAAAATTTTTAGGTGAATATCAGTTTGGATATGAATTATTGCCTATTAATGGTCTATTCACTTTTATAGGTTTATTCATACTGTCCTGTAGACAACAAAACTAAAGTACAGGATTCTTCAAAACAAATATTTGCTTCGTTAAGCAACTGCTGAAATTCCCTATTTTCAGTTCCTGGATTAAAAATTACCCGTTGTGGGTTTAAGGATAAAATATACTCATAATATTGTTCTTGCCGCTTAGGGTTTAAGTATAATGTAACGGTATGGATATCTCCAAAAGATTCTTTTTCTTTTATAATTTCTACACCTTCGACTTCTCCCGCTCTTAACCCAATTGCTTTTACTTCATGATTGTAATTCCTTAATTTTTTAATGGCTTTATTCGAATAACGGCTTTCCTTTAAAGAAGCTCCAATAACAAGAGTTTTCAATAGCTTTTTTTTAATATTTTAATCATAAATATAAAGATTTTATTTACAATTAATCCTCCTAATATTTAGATTTACTTAAAAAAATGAATGCTTTATTAGTAAAATCATGTGTTTTATATTGCAAAATATACTAGTTGTAAATCTACACTACTAATCAAATAACTTACAATCACTATATAAATCTGCGAAATTTTCCATCTGTAAAAAAGCTACTTATCAACAATATTATCCTAAAAAATAAAATCCCATCTTTTTTTTCAGGGCAGAATCATACTTTTCATTTTCCATAAGAAATATTTAATATTGATATGAAATCAATATTTTTTTGAAATATATTAAAAATGTATATATCATAATTTATGAATAAAACTGGTCAATTTTGAATTTTAAGTGTAATAAAATTCAATTTGACAAAGTATGATTCTGCCCTGTCTTTTTTTTGCGTAACATGATCTAATTGCTTAATTTTCAATATATTAATTATTTTTATTGCATGAGGTGTTTATTGTAAAAACACAAATTCCCTCTTATCTTACACTTCCTTTGTTTGTGTATGCTATTATCAATAAAAAGAATTCTGACATAGAACTAGTAGTTATGGCGTGATCCTGAAAAGCCAATTTAACAGAGTAAGGAATAATATACTTTTTAAAATCATGAAAAAATCAATTACTTTTTTGGGACTATTATTTTTCATTTATCAATTTGGGTATTCACAATGCGATACTAAAAATTGCGTTTTTGTAAATATGGATTTTAAGCCAAATTCAGCCTTTGTTAGTAACGCTGATTGGCAAGCATCTCATGGCTCTCCTTCTGTAAGCCAAAATAGTGCTTGGATGTGGTCCTATAACAATAGAGGAGAAGGTATTAATTATCACTCTTACAATTTTGTAAAAGGGCGTACCTATTGTATTACAGTCAACGCCTCCACCATAGTCAAAAATGGAGCAAAAGCCAACTCCCAAGCTTTTTTTAGCATTGTAGCTACTGTAAATAAAGTCATTGGTAATGTCACCTCCTCTAGTGGCGGGGCAATACCAGCACTACCAGCTCCCAGCCAAATTATAGCCGTCGAAAATTGGAATGGAACGAACCCTCCAAGCACCAATAATTATACCTATACTTTTACAGCTACTCATAATTTTGATAACTTATGGTTTTATCCATCTTCGCCCAAATTACCTCAGATTGAATTGAGCTTAAGAAAAATAGCAATATGTGATATTACACCTACTCCTGAAGTTATTTGTTCTCAATTAAGAATGGATTTTAAGCCAAATTCAGCCTTTGTTAGTAACGCTGATTGGCAAGCATCTCATGGCTCTCCTTCTGTAAGCCAAAATAGTGCTTGGATGTGGTCCT
>Ga0209185_1000200_pt1 | contig 88355 bp, 70 predicted proteins | sample SidtaG_2_FD_187425 | JGI IMG/M metagenome (GOLD analysis project Ga0209185, IMG submission 187425) | Marine algal microbial communities from Sidmouth, United Kingdom - Sidmouth_Asex2 metaG (SPAdes) (version 2) | ecosystem: Host-associated > Algae > Red algae > Unclassified | place: Sidmouth... | reverse complement strand
TGGAAAGAATTCTGCACAAAGAGAAATCACACCTCTCATTAGAAAGATCTGCAGACTTAACTCACAATATGTATCGCATCACTTACACCCTGCCTGAATCGAAGCAGACAAAATCGAGACTGTTAAATATGGATGATGAGCAAGCAGAACTTTACAGGTTAATTCGGAAATATTTCTAGGGTGTCCCATTGGCGAAAACAGGAACTATTATTGTTAGGCACTAATATGGGGGTAGGGAAGTATCTATTTCTTTAGCCCATGCAAGAATTCCCCCTTTAAGGTTATACAAATTCTCGTATCCTCCATGTGCAGCCTGTATCGCTAGAATGGCTTGACCACTTCTTGCTCCTGATCTACAATGTATGATAACCTTCTTGTCCGTAGATACCTTGTCTGCATTTTCCAGAAATTCTCCCACAGGAATCAGTTCTGCATCTATATTGACAAATTCGTATTCGTTCTTTTCTCTCACGTCTATAAGTTGGAAGTCTTCTTTGTTATCCATCATAGACTTCAGCTCTTGTACAGTTACTTCTTTCATGTTATCATGTTGTAGTGCAAATGTATGAGAAATTATCTGTTTATATCATCATGCTTTTATAATTTATTTTGATATCTATTTTCCTTGATAACTCTATGGTATGTTACTATTTTTGTCGAGTAGATGTGTTAGTTACAAGCTGGTGTCTGCCTGTACTTCTATCGTAACAATTGTCTACTATTTATTGCCTCCAAGATGGGTTATATTTATATGGCGCAAATTGTATCATACAATATGCGCCATATAATATATACCTTTAAGTTATTCAGTAATTATCCATTATACGCTTGTATTCCATTAGAAAAATTAATATTTTTAGTGTTACATAATGTATGATACAATTTGTATCATATATTATGTAACATATGATTTCGACCATTTATAAAAGAATAATTTATGCCTCCTGTTAATCCATTTCCGATAGTCACTTATAGTGGTCCTGACAATTTCTGTGATAGGAAGCAAGAAACAAGTGATATACTATCAGCTATTAAGAATGGGAGAAGTCTTACGATGTACTCTATTAGGAGAATGGGTAAGACAGGTCTAATTATGCATGTATTGCAGAAGTTATCTCGCCAAAGAAAGACTCAGGTGGCCTACGTAGATATATTTGATACTATAGATGATAAGCAATTGGTTAATAAGCTATGCTCAGCAATTTTATTTGCCATAGAAAAGAAAGAGAATAAAGTCCTTAAGACCGTAACTCGCTTTTTTGGTAAGTATCGTCCTAAGTTGAGTTTTGACTCATTGACAGGTAATCCGATGATAGAGTTAGATATCGTCAGTGATCAGGAAGTTAAATTGACTCTGGATACGCTAATGAAAATCATAGAAGAGCAGAAAGGAATATTTGTCATAGCGATAGATGAGTTCCAGCAAATTAATTACTATCCTAAGAGTAAGATAGCAGCAACGATAAGGTCATATATACAGACAGTAGAGAATCTGAGATTTATATTTTCCGGAAGTGAAAAGAACTTATTAGTAGATATGTTCTCTTCTCCGAAGCAGGCATTATTCAGAACAACCCAGCTTATGCCATTAGGGAGCATTGCATACGATGCTTATGCAGAATATATCTCTACCCATTTCAGAAAAGGAATGAAGAAAATACCAGAAACCGTCATAGATGATATTCTGCTATGGACGGATCGTCATACTTACTATACCCAGTATCTATGTCATAGGTTGTACGAAAGAACTAAGAAGCGGATAACCCAAGAAATGCTGGATGACATAAAATATCAAATACTCAAAGAAAACGAAGGTGTATTTTATAATTATAGACGACTACTGACACATCAGCAATGGCAGCTACTACTTGGGATCGGAAAGGACGGTGCAGTAGATGAGCCTACATCTAAGACATTTATCGAGCGGCACTCATTAGGGTCTCATAGTACTGTCAGAAGATCGTTGCAGTCATTAGAGGAAAAGCAACTGATATATGCTGACTTTCTGCCCGATAATAAGAAGCCCACATATAAGGTCTATGACCTTTTTCTATGGAGATGGATAGAAGCATTATAATTCACAGCTGATATAAGTAGAATTCCATAATAAGTTTCTTACTTTGCTTCCAGTCTATAAATAGCTGTAAACAAATGACTAAAGCAATTAAGAAAACAAACTTTAATTTTCCTGGACAGACAGGAGTCTACAATGGCAAGGTAAGAGATGTGCATTTTGTAAATGATAAGGTTGTTATTATTTCCAGTGATCGAATATCTGCATTCGATCATATATTACCACGAGCTATTCCATATAAAGGTCAAATCCTAAATGGTATTGCAACACATTTTCTTAATGCCTCATCTGATATTGTACCTAATTGGTTAGAGGCCTCACCCCATGCCAATGTATGTATAGGCAAGAAAGCCAAACCAATTATGTTAGAGATGGTCATAAGAGGATACTTAGCTGGACACGCATGGAGAGAATATAGCGCAGGTAAGCGAAGCTTGTGTGGAGTAGAGATGCTAGAGGGCTTACAGGAGGCAGACAAATTTCCAAAGCCCATAATTACGCCAGCCACAAAAGCTGAAGAGGGACATGATGAGGACATATCAGAATCGGATATATTAGCTCAAGGAATTGTGACAGAGGCACAATGGAATAAATTAAAGGCATATACAACAGCCTTATTCGATTTAGGAACTCGAATGGCTGATAAGCAAGGACTGATATTAGTAGATACTAAGTATGAGTTCGGAATATATGATGGAGAGATCATATTGATAGACGAGATACATACTCCTGATAGTTCACGATACTATATCAAAGAGGGATATGAACAAAGGCAAGAATCTGGAGAAAAGCAGAGACAGTTGTCTAAGGAATTTGTAAGAGAATGGCTCATGGAGAATGGATTCCAAGGTCAGGAAGGGCAGCAGATGCCTCATATGCCTGACGAGTTTGTAGAAGTAGTCAGCGATCGATACATCGAGTTGTATGAGAAGATAACAGGTAAGACATTTCAGAAAGGAGACTATGATAATATAAATGCCTATATAGAATCGGCAGTGGTAAAGTATCTAAGTGAGTCATAGACTATTTATAAAAGTTGCTGCAGCTATATGCTTGTCAATAGGAATTATAGCTTCGATAGCATGTTATAATAAGTATAATAATAAGGATATGGAGACTAAGAATGTATTAGGGACAAAACTTAAGATGTGCTGTTCTGACCCTGTGACAGGGTATTATCGTGATGGACATTGTAATACAGGACCGACTGATTATGGAACTCATATCGTCTGTGCACGGGTGACACAGAAGTTTTTAGAATATAGTAAGAATCAAGGCAATGACTTAATTACGCCATTGCCAGCATATAATTTTCCAGGGTTGAAGGCTGGAGATAAGTGGTGTCTATGTATCTCCAGATGGTAGATGCTTATAAGGCTGGAGTGGCACCACCTATAGATATGGAAGCCACACATGAAAATGCATTAGATCATATCTCCATAGATGTATTGAGACTCAATGATATAAACGCTCAGAACTGAGATAGAAATTATTTCCTCTATTGAAGGAACGTATTTCATTGTTAGGTCGTTAAGAATAACCGATGCGATGATATCCTATTTGTAGTATATTATGAAGTGTTATGATTATTATTGTTTTCAGATACTTTTGATAAGTATTTTGGTCTTGTAAGAAACCAACAAGAATAGAAAGCGATGCAGTTAGAGAAAAAGTTATAGAATTTAAAATCTAAAGTTCGATTGAAAAAGTTCATCGAAAAATATAGTTTTTAGTAAAGAATTTTGGAGATATTAAGAAGGGGCCCGATGAATTTTCTTTTAAGAAAATTATCGTTGCCCCCGACAGAAATCTCCGATTTTTCGTCGGGGCCGATTTGGTATTGACAGGAAAGAATTCTGAATTGTAAGCATGTCGGAGCAGTGATCAATTACTCCGTTCAAATAGTGATCAAAACAACAATTGGCGATAACAGATTCGCATTAGCTGCCTAATTTAGAATTAGCATAGCTTTTTGCTCTTAATAGGAGGACGTCTGATAGACCTATATATAGAGTATAATGACCGCTACGCCTAGCGCTGGCACTCGGAATAGGAAGGTAAAAGCTTCGATTGCTTTCCGAAATTAAGAAGATAAGCTGACGGTTGGTTGCTTGTACACCTGCCTGACGTCGAAAATCCAAGAACAAGCTAAGCATGTAGAAAGCCTTTTAGTGCTTTGTCTGGACCAGAGTTCAAGTCTCTGCGGCTCCACTTTTTAAAATACAAATGCTGTAAAATACTGTAAAATACTGTAAAATACTGTAAAATAAGACATTATAAATTAAATATTCTTAATTTATGTTTTACTTTTTACTGTATTTTATGGTAATTGTTGTATTTACTAGGGATATTGATCTAATTAATCAATTGAGGATTAGATATATAATTGAGCATCAAGATTGTCCGATCCCAATACCAAATAATTCACTATAAGATGAACTATTCCATAGGCATCATTATAGGTATGAAAAAGGTCTGGTTGTTTATCTATCTGGACTACATTATGAATAAATCAATATAATGGCCTCTACAGAATTACAAGGTGTTTTAGAAAATGAAATAAAGAAAGTCGTTCAACAAGAAATCGAAAGGTTACGGGTTTCTATAATAAATGAATTGAGAAATGATTTGCTCTCGGATACTTATTTAACAAGGAAAGAAGCTCAGTTTTATCTTAAGTTTAAAAGTGTAAGTTTTGTTGGTAATCTTGTGAAATACGGCTTGCCGAAGTATAAGTTAGGATCTAAAACATTGCTCAAAAAAACTGACATTGATAGATTTGTTACTCAGCATGTTGCTTATTAATCTTTGTGAATTCAAGCTTACATCATTAAAGTTTAAGACTTTCTGGACATTTTATCATTGTTAAGTTTTTAAGATTGATGATTATTATTTCCTTAAAACAGGGATCCAGTTTTTAGTTCTGAAAATGATTTTTATTTTGCCAAATGTGACTTCCAGTATTCATAATCAAATCTATCTTTTAATTTTTGGTCATCAGAATTTTCTAAAAATTCAATCACATGTGGTAAAAATGAAGTATTGGCAAATTCACATTTATTTCGTAATATCATTAATCGAATGATAAAATCAACGCCTTTTTCAAAATCTTCAAATTGCTTTTTTAAGGTAAATGCTGAATCTTTTTTATCGAATCCTGGAAATGGAAACATGTCTACTTCTACCATAATAATATTTAAGTCTTCAAGTTGCAGAAATAGCCATTGACCTCCCTCAATTCCAAACTGTATCAAACAGGCGGCATTGTACTTCTCTTGAGCTCGATATAGAATTTTTCGAGATAGATTAGGGATTCTTGTGAAAGTGTAAGTCTTAGGCTTTGATTTAATTAACTGTCTTAAAAATTTTAGCATATAATTTATTTACTTAAAAATTGATAATACTTATTCGTCTCATCTACCCATGCAGTCACTGTGCCATGGACTTTACAGCCTTGATCTACATTGATGACATTAGCTCGTTTTCTGGGCGTCTTATCGCCATATAAGAAAGTAGGGATGTGTCCGATATAGATCTTATCGTATGGAGCAAATTGCCTTGGAGTCTCCGATACAGATCAGTCTATCTTCTTTATAATTATACTTAGCTAAATCTAATACACCAGTAAGAGAGCCTATCTTACCATGTATATCGCCTATAACTAATATTCTCATATTGACTTTAGTTTTCTTCTTCTAATCGTGACGATTAGATTCATAATTATCAAGAGACCTATTGTCCCATTCATAAAAAAACCAAAGAAAATGCTACCAAATGTCACGTAATCAATACCAAATAAATAACTCACATTTATACAAAAATCTGTACAATAGCTATAGACCCAAATCCCAAATTCAACTAAGTCTATCATAATCATCTATCTTATATTTTTAATTAAATTCCATACCAAAAGACCTCCTATGAATGGGTATCCTACAAGGAATACCAAAAGGTTAATAGCACCATAATTGATCTTAAGAGGGTTGCCATGTAGACTGTTAATATACCAGTCAAATATATCCTTATGCATCTTTTTGATTTCAGTAGGTTCTCCCTTGTAAGAAGATTTCCAATGTAGGCAAGTGACGTCATGGCAGTACCATGTACAGTATTCCTTGACGTACCTATGTGTCCGCTTAGGCGTATCAAAGCATTCATTAAATATCACCATAGTGAGGAACGGTGATGCTAATATGAATAAGAAGATTATTATACGTTTGCTCATATCTATTTTTTCGAAATCTTATTTTATACGCCGTGCCATTTTAGCTTAGTGGTAATGATAAACCAGAGTCCTCCTGATTCTGTATAGAAGTACTTTAGACCAATAGGGGTGGGGTCGATTAGTTGATCAATAAAGTTGCTATTCATTCTCAGATTCTCTTTTGGATATGATTTTATTGAAAATATTGAGTTGTGATATCCAATACTTCTAAGTATATATTATCAAAAAAATCTATACCATGTCCTACATCAATGTTATGGATATATTCAGTTTTTCCTTCATCATAATAAATGTCAAAGTAACCATCATCATCCTTATTAGCATCTGCATAAAATTCAGCTTTACAGTATTCAACTCCTTTTAAGTTTCTTTTTTAGTTTATTGATAAGTAGGTCAGTAACTTCTGGACTAATGTCTTTGTCAAAATTACTGAGTGTAAAAACTTCAGCTTCCTTGGAAGGCATTAAAAATTGTGGGTATGCTTCAAAATTGTATTTACTTTTAATAGGTTTCCATTTATGATGTTCTGCTGCGCTTGGATCTTGTATTATCTTAATACCTGTAATCGTTCATAACCTCTATAGTAATTTGATAAGTATTATGGTTGTGTATATTTGTTTAGCATGTTACTAAGACAAATAAAAGGTCTTCATAATCGATTTCTTAGCTGTAGAACTATACTTTATTGATGGCATCATCCATAACTGTAATTAGTGGTGATTTGGTTGTTGATTTTTGTAACAGGTAGAATATAAATGGTAAAAAATATGTCAACTAACTTCATATAAAACTTAGGTTAATCAAATAAAGAGAATAATTGCTTCAAACTTGATTTTCAAAGTGACTGTAGAAATACGAAAAATATCCGAGATGACATAATTTTTAGAAGACAAAAAAAGTCAGAGTGCAACTTATCAAACCTTTCAGATTCTTCCAAGAAAAGTTAAAGCCCTTATCGAATAAATTCAATTTACAAAAACCAGACTCATCCATATTCTTGCAAATTAAAGCCTTACTGTGCAGTGTATCTACACGATACATTTTTTTCAAATTAATAAAAAACTCGGAACTATATCTTTTAAAGTAGGCGTTATGATGACCTAAGGCTGATGCAATAATATGTTTTATTTTCAGATTTCTTAATTGTAAATCAGAGAATATATTATCCTCAGTTCTTCTTTTAGAAAGTTCTGGCTCTTTATAAAAAGCCATCACGCAAGTCTTGCATTTTAGTATACTATTTATTCACAATTTAAAATCAGAACGCATGTCTGGAATAAGAATCGTATGCAATCTTTGCAATAAAGAGATCCCCCTCGGGGCTGCATATGTAGCCATCAATTATCACATCGAACAAATGGAAAAAGACCCTATTAATCTATTTCCATCTATCCAAGTCATTAGCGCAGATCAGATATTTACCATGTGTGGCAAATGTGGTAATCAGAAAGGAGCTGAAACTGTCAAGCAAGTGCTCAAGACAACTTTGTCTACAAAGAATTCAATTATGAACTAAGTCTTTCGAGCAGATGAACATTATTTATTCACAATTTTAATACAGATAAAATGAAAAAAATACATAACTTATTAATAGTAGATGCATCTGGAAGTATGTCTAGTAAAGTAGAAGAAGTCAGAGGTGGTATCAATCAGATATTTAGGGATCTGAAAGATGAAGATAAAAAACAGAAAGGTATTAAAAATAGAATCACTGTCGTAGATTTTTCATCTCATGGAGATTATAATATCTTATATGATAATGTAAAGCCAAAAGATCTGAAAGTATTAAAAGAAGGAGAATACAAGCCACGATCTATGACTGCGTTATATGATGCTATTGGTAAAGCGTTTGATTCAATTAAGGCTAAAGCAGATGGTGTATTAGTTACCATCTTTACTGATGGAATGGAAAATGATTCAAAGCAATTTAAAGCTGATACTATAAAGAAATTGATTAAGCAGAAAGATAAAGAGGGATGGACTATAACTTTTATGGGGACATCTAAAGAAGCTATGTTGCAGGCACAATCTATTGGTATTCAAGGAGATAAAATGTTGCGATATAGTGATAGCAAAGAAGGCACAGTACAAGCATTTCATAGATTTAGAAACGCAAGAATAAAATATTCGCAGGCTATAGAAAATGAAATAACAGTTTCGAATATATTTGATAAAGAACGTGTAGATGATACGTCAGTAGAGTAAATAGAAGTTGGGGAGACACGTCACCTTTTTTTTAATAAGTAAAACGATATATGAATCAAAGAAAAATCGACTTTATAGGAGACATCCATGGCTACTCAGAAAAGCTAAAAATGTTATTATACAAATTAGGTTATAGTGATGATAAAGGGTACTTCCATCATCCAGATCGACAAGTTGTCTTTGTAGGCGACTACATTGATAGAGGACCAGATAATCGAGGAGTAGTCGATATTGTTAAGCGTATGGTAGATAATGGAACAGCTAAGGCATTGATGGGTAACCATGAGTATAATGCAGTCTTATTCAATATCTTAGGGAAGAAGGGCTACCTCAGACCACATCTCATAAAGAACTACAAGCAACACTCTGAGACCTTATTGCAATATCTCGGCAAGCAGAAAGAGTATGACAACATGATAAAATGGTTTAAGACATTGCCCCTATACATTGAGACAGATGAGTATAGAGCTTGTCATGCTTGTTTTGACAATAAATCCATTCAGTTTCTTAAGAAGCATACTAATAATGGACTATTAACAGATGATCAGTTCGTTAGGTCAGCAAAGCATAGTACAAACTTATCTAAGGCCGTAGAGATTACATGTAAGGGTTTAGAAGTTCGATTGCCATTAGAAAAGTAGCTTCTATGATAAAGATGGGACAGAGCGACATGATATCAGAGTAAAGTGGTGGAAGAATCCTGAAGGTAAGACCTATAAGCAGATGAGTGTGATATCTGATATTAAGATGGAGAAAAAAGATTTTGATATACCTATGGACCATTATGCTAACAGCCAAGTACCAGTTTTCTTTGGCCACTACTGGCTAAAAGGCACTCCTAAATTATTAAAAAGGAATGTCTGCTGCCTTGATTATTCAGGTGCTAAAAATGGTCACTTGGTCGCTTATCGATGGGATGGAGAGAAATCTTTATTAGCCTCTAATTTAGTTTGGATTTGATTATAAGTTAATTAACTATTTAAAGATATTAGAGGAACGCCATTAGTAATCAATCAAAAGAACAATCATATCTTAAATTTTAAGCTTAAGTATGATAAAACTGAACCAACAACTCCAACAACTGGAATTATCTAAGATTAATATCCAGAATGAAATCGTATTTAATTACTTCGACAAGAAAGTCGCCAAAGAAGATTATAACGATACCTTTCTTAAAGCTATATACATAGGTGTATTAGCATTAATGGAAGATAGGCTGTCAGCATTTCTCGCTAAGACTCAGAACGAACTGGGTGTAGAACTTGAAAACCTCAAGCGTATGTTTGACTTCAAGCAAGAGCTATTCTATACAAGTACTGCTAAAGGAACCATAGCAGAAGATGACATTGCCTCATTTCTCAATCAGTACTTCCTAGACAAAAAAATCAAAGATGATGCCTTCACTACAGGCAATGAAGCCGGTGCATTGTCTAAGAATAAAACAGGGGATATCGTCATACATGTAGATGGGGGTGAAGATCTCAAGATTATATTGGAATGTAAGTTTGATAAAAGCATCAAATTGGGAGATATAGCCTCTAAGGATGTATTCATTAAGAAGTCTGACACAGCATGGTCCCAACTGATAGAATCTAATGCTAATCGAAATGGTAAAGTAGCTATCATAGTATTTGACAGATCATTGGTAGATAAATCTATCCTAACGTTTACTGAACATGTGGGCTATATTCCAGGAGTAGGATTTATATGTGTTGTAGATTCTCAGAGAGGAGATTACTCTAATCTTGTCATAGCCTATAATCTGTCACGTGATATTGCCATCAATAATAAAGATGAAGAAGTAGATATCAATACGCTCAGTATTATAGTTAAGAGACTATTGAGGACCATAGATGACTTCAAGACAATCAAGAAGCTGGTAGAAACAAATATCAGTACCAATCAAAAGATATTAGCTCAACTGGAAAAGTCCTATATGCTCATGGAGTTCAATCAAGAGTACCTGACTAAGTTTTTAGCTGAGGGTAGCTTATCACATAAAGACTTGATGGACTTCTATATGGCTGAAGATGTCAAGGATAAATATAAGTTAATAGAAAAAGAGATAATGAAATAGAAATGGCAAAGAAGAAAACAGTAAAAACAAAATCAATAGAAGAATCTCTCTGGGACTCAGCTAATAAGCTTAGAGGTTCTGTAGAATCAGCTGAATACAAACACGTCGTATTAGGCTTGATATTTTTGAAATATGCAGGAGATAAGTTTAATCAAAGGAGAACGGAGATAATAACAGAGGGACAAAAGAAACATCTCGAACAAAAAGCTTTCTATGCCATGAAGAACGTGTTCTTCTTAGAAGAATCTTCTCGATGGTCATACATCATATCTCAAGCGAAGCAAGATGATATTGCCCTCAAAATAGATACGGCACTCCACCAAATAGAGAAAAACAATCCTATTCTAAAAGGTGCCTTACCAGATAACTATTTTTCAAGATTGGGATTAGATAAGAGTAAACTGTCTGCTTTATTAGACACGATAAATCTCATAGATACCCTACAAGACAATTCTCAAGATTTCATAGGACGAGTCTATGAATACTTTTTAGGAAAGTTTGCCCTCAAAGAAGGAAAAGGGAAAGGAGAATTTTATACACCTAAGAGCATCGTCAATCTCATTGCAGAACTGATACAACCTTATAAAGGCATCATCTATGATCCTGCTTGTGGCTCCGGCGGCATGTTTGTACAATCCATCAAATTTATAGAAGCACATAATGGGAACAAGAAAGAAGTCTCCATCTATGGTCAAGAACTCACCAACACTACATACAAGCTGGGTAAGATGAATCTCGCCATCAGAGGAATAGCTGCCAACTTAGGAGAAAGAGCAGCAGATACCTTCCATAGAGATCAGCATCCAGATCTAAAGGCGGACTACATCATGGCCAATCCTCCATTTAACCAAAAGGCGTGGAGAGCAGAAGACGAGCTCACAGACGATGCAAGATGGAAGGGCTATGAAGTGCCACCTAAGAGTAATGCCAACTATGCTTGGATACTCAACATGGTGAGTAAGCTTTCTGTCAATGGTGTAGCAGGATTTATCTTGGCGAATGGAGCATTGTCAGGTGGTGGAGAAGAATATAAGATCCGTAAGAAACTGATAGAAAATAATCTGGTAGAAGCGATTATCATTTTACCAAGAAGTATGTTCTATACTACAGATATCAGCGTCACCTTATGGATTCTCAATCGTAATAAGGAGGAACAAGAAAAAGGAATAGGTGATACAACTGTGAAGTATAGAATTAGAGGAGATGAAATCTTATTTATGGATTTACGCCAGATCGGTATACCATTTGAGAAAAAATACATTCAATTCTCAGAAGAACAAGTTGAAAGAATTGCTAATACTTTCCATCAGTGGCAAAGCAAAAATGGAACTTATGAAAATGAACCTGAATATTGTTTCTCCGCAAGTAAAGAAGAGGTCATCAAAAAAGATTTCTCCCTTGTGCCGAGTAAATATATTGAGTTTATAAATAGAGATGAGAATATAAACTTTGATGAAAAAATGAGTGGGCTGAAAAGTGAATTGTCTGATTTGCTTTCTCAGCAAGTGAAATCTAATAACCAACTCCAAGAGGTGTTCAAAAACTTAGGTTATGAGATCGAACTATAAAAAACTTGGAAACTATATAGAGGAATTGAGTATTAAGAATACAAACTTATCAGTTGAGACACTTTTAGGAGTAAGTATCAAAAAAGTGCTTATACCATCTATAGCAAATACGATCGGTTCAGATATGTCAAAGTACAAGGTCATTAAGCGAAATCAATTTGCTTATGGTCCAGTTACTTCGAGGAATGGCGATAAAATTTCTATTGCTCTTTTAGTTGATTTTGATAAGGCTATTATATCCCAATCTTACAAAGTCTTCGATGTTAAGGATAAAGAGGAATTACTCCCTGAATATCTAATGATGTGGTTCTCTCGACCTGAGTTTGATAGATATGCAAGATTTATGAGTCACGGTAGTACAAGGGAAACATTCGACTGGGATGAAATGTGTGAAGTAGAACTCCCAATCCCACCCATAGAAGAACAACAAGCCATCGTAGCCGATTATAAAACTGTCACCGATCGAATCGAACTCAATAAACAAATCAATAACAAACTGGAAGAAACAGCACAGGCATTGTACAGACATTGGTTTGTAGATTTTGAGTTTCCAGATGAAAATGGAAAGTCTTATAAATCATCTGGTGGGAAGTTGGTGTATAATGTGGAGTTGGACAAAGAGGTGCCTGAGGGGTGGAAGGTGAAGCAATTAAGTAAAACAGTCACTATTTTAAACCAAAAAAGGAAACCAATTTCTGGGGTTATAAGAGAAGAAATGCAAGGCCCATACCCATATTATGGAGCAATGGGAATAGTTGATCACATCAATAAATACAGTTTCGACGGAACATATATTCTCATGGCAGAAGATGGAATATATGTTACCAATAAGAATGGCAATCCATCATTACAATATGTCTGGGGACAATTTTGGGTAAATAATCATGCTCATGTTTTAGAAGGGATTGGGGACTATTCAAATGAAATGCTATATCTGTCAATCCAGAAAATTAATGTATCTCATTTGGTAACAGGTGCAGCACAACCTAAAATTAATAAAGGGAATATTGAATTAATTCCCTTAATCAACCCAAAAGGTTCTGTCCTGCAAGATTTTAATCGTTTTGTAAAAGTAATTTTTAAGGATATAAAATTTAATACTGGTCAAATTATTCGATTGAGAACACTTCAATCTCTACTACTTTCAAAAATGGCAGCTAGTATATCATTTAATGAATCTAAATCCATTGCTTTATGAAAGTAAAATTCACAGAAGAAAAATTGGAGCAGGCATTCATTGATCTACTGGATCAAGAAGGCTATCCGCATACAATTGATAATGCCATCTACCCAAACCAAACTACCCTATGAGTATCCTCATCAACATAGAAGATTTATTGGCTCAGCACAAGGTAGAAGGCGAACGGATAGAGTTTAAGAAAGGATGGAATCCTTCTCCTATTTTTCGATCCATCTGTGCCTTTGCCAATGATTTTGAGGATAGTGGGAGTGGATATATCCTGGTAGGTGTAGAAGAGCAGGATGGAGTGGCTGTACGTCCTGTAGCGGGTCTACCTGTGAGTCAGTTAGATACGATACAGCAAGACATACATAAATACTGCAGAAAGATCTCGCCCACTTATTTTCCGAGGGTATCTGTAGAATCCGTAGATGGACAATCTATTATAGCAATCTGGGTGCCTGGAGGGAGTAATCGACCCTACAAGGTGCCAGATGATGTCACCGTAAAGAAAAGCCCTGCACACTATCGGATACGTTATAACTCATCCAGTGTGATTCCTAATGCAGAACAAGAAGTAGAATTATTGCAGTTCACGGCTAAGATACCATTTGATGATCAAGTCAATCAAAAAGCGTCTGTCGCTGATTTAGACTTTGGACTGATGAGAGAGCATTTAGCCGCCGTAGGAAGCAGATTATATGAGGAGAGTAGTCGATTCTCAGTAGAAGAATTAGCTGCCAAAATGAACTTATCCTCAGGAGGCGATGAGCTACTTTTTCCTAAGAATGTTGGCTTGTTGATGTTTACAAGAGACCCTACTCAATTTTTTCCTACAGCGTATATAGATATCGTTGAGTTTCCTGATGGAGAAGGTTCTGGATCTTTTGGCGAAAAGATCTTTAATGGCCCTATTCAGGTACAGTTGCAAGATGCACTTAATTATATACAATCAACTATCATTCAATCTAAGGTGATCAAAAACAGTCAGACAGCTGCCTCCAATACTGTTTATAATTATCCTTTTGAAGCCATAGAAGAAATACTGCCTAATGCGGTATATCATCGCAACTATCAAGTCAACGAGCCCGTAGAAGTAAGAGTACTTCCAGATCGCATCATTGTCACAAGTTATAACGGAGCTGATGCATCGCTGAAGCAAAAAGATTTTGACAAAGGACGTATCAGAGCAAGGCGATACCGCAATAGAAGAATAGGTGAGTTCTTAAAAGAGCTGGAATTGACGGAGGGAAGAGCGACGGGTGTACCGAGGATTATTCATTCTTTAGAAGAGAATGGTTCTCCTCCTGCTATTTTTGATTTAGATGATCCTGATAGAAGGTATTTTGTTGTTGAGATTCCTATACATTCTGCCTTTGTTGAAGTAGGTGGTCAAGTGGGTCGCCAAGTAGGTGGTATTACTGAAAGGCAGAGAGAAGTTCTTGAGTTCATGATCGCTGACCCTAAGATCTCTATAAGTAATATAGCATCTGCATTAAATATAAATCGTTCAGCTGCACAAAATCATATTGATGCCTTGAAAGACAAAGGAGTTATAACGAGAAAGGGAGGAACAAGAGGTACGTGGATTATTAATAAGGATTCAGAATAATAGGTGGTATAATAGGTGGTACAATAGGTGGTATAATAGGTGGTATAATAGATTGCTACTTATTTAAAGTGAACTCAACAAAACATCATAAACATATGATAATCAGTGGCTTTTAATTTAATTAGAATTCAGAAAGTCTTAAGGTGGTCTAATAGGTGGTCCAATAGGTGGTCTAATGAGTAGTTGCTTATTTAACTTGAATTTGGCGACACGCCATAAGTCGCTGATTATCAGTACTTTTTTATTTAATTAGAATTCGGAAATCATAAAATGAGCGATAAATTTATAGAGGATAAATTAGAACAGGCATTCATTGAGCTAATGTATCAAGAAGGCTATCCCCATACAATAGGCACAAGTATCTCTCGTAGTGAAGAATCCGTAATAATAGAAGATGATCTTAGAGCGTATTTAAATATTAGATATCAATCTGTAGGCATTACTTCCATTGAGATAGATAGTATAATTTTGCAGTTGAGTACTTTATCAGATACAGATATTTACGAAAGTAATAAGTCGTTTATGCGGATGCTATCGGACGGTTTTATACTTAAAAGAGAGGACAGAAGTCAGAAAGATATTTACATACAACTCCTTGACTATACAGGACTAAATCAACAACATCATAAGAAGAAGAACTTAATATACTTGTCCGCCAGTAAGGAGGATATTGCAGCAGAGCCAGATAGTATTTACGGAGTAGATCAAAATATTTATCGCTTTGTCAATCAATTGGAAATCGTTGGCTCTCATAAACGGATACCAGATGGCATTATCTATATTAATGGATTGCCATTAGTGATATTTGAGTTTAAATCAGCCATAAGAGAAGATGCAACAATTCACGATGCATTCGTTCAACTTACTATAAGATATAAGCGAGATATACCTCAGTTGTTTATCTACAACGCTTTTTGCATCATCAGCGATGGAGTTAATAATAAGGCAGGTTCTTTCTTTGCTTCGTATGAGTTCTTTTATGCTTGGAGACGTATAGCAGGCTTGGCCAAAGAGGTGGATGGTATAGACAGTATGTTCACCTTAGTGCAAGGGATGCTTCATAAATCAAGAATACGAGACATTATTCAGAACTTTATATACTTACCTGATTCTTCTAAGAAGGACGAAAAGATAGTTTGTAGGTATCCGCAATATTATGCGGCAAGAGCCTTATATGATAATGTAAAAGACGCTCAGAAACCAGAGGGTGATGGCAAAGGCGGAACCTATTTCGGAGCAACAGGATGTGGTAAAAGTTTTACCATGTTATTCCTAACAAGACTCCTGATGAAAAGTGTAGAGTTTGAAAATCCAACCATTGTCTTGATTACAGATAGAACAGATTTGGACGAGCAACTTTCTGGTCAATTTACCAATGCTAAAAACTATGTTGGTGATGACACTATTGTCAGTGTGGAGAGCAGAGCTGAATTAAGAAGGCTATTACAAAGAAGAATGAGTGGAGGTGTGTTCTTGACAACGATACACAAGTTTTCGGAAGATATAGAGTTACTCACAGAACGATCAAATGTCATATGTATCTCTGACGAAGCCCATAGAAGCCAGACCAACTTAGACCAGAAAGTAAGAATCACAGAACAGGGCGTTAAGAAGACCTTTGGCTTCGCTAAGTACTTACATGATTCTCTGCCCAATGCCACGTATGTAGGCTTTACAGGTACACCAGTAGACGCGACCCTAGATGTATTTGGTAAGGTTGTAGATGCCTATACCATGACAGAATCTGTAAGAGATGAAATCACTGTACGTATTGTCTATGAGGGGAGAGCCGCCAAAGTCGCCTTACAGAATAGTGAGCTGAAAAAAATAGAAGAGTATTACGAAGCAGCAGCAGAAGCAGGAGCCAATGAATATCAAATAGAAGAAAGTAAAAAGCAATCTGCTAATATGAATGCTATCTTAGGTGATCCCGAAGTATTAGAAGAGATTGCACAAGATTTTGTAGCACATTATGAAAAACGAGTAGAAGAAGGATCCAGTGTGAAAGGTAAGGCGATGTTTGTATGTAGTAGCCGTCCTATAGCCTATGAGTTCTATAAAAAGGTAATCGCCTTACGTCCAGAATGGGCAGTAATTAAAGTCGCAGAAGATGGAGCAGAGTTAACAGATAAAGAGAGAAAGAAAATCAAGCCAATGGAAATGATCAAGATGATTATGACGAGAGGCAAAGATGATCCAAAAAAAATGTATGATGCCTTAGGTACTAAAGATGACCGCAAAGAATTAGACAGACAGTTTAAGAATGAGAAATCTAACTTCAAAATTGCCATAGTTGTAGATATGTGGCTTACAGGTTTTGATGTGCCATTTTTAGATACCATGTATATATATAAACCTATCCAACAGCATAGCTTAATACAAGCCATTTCTCGTGTCAATAGAACTTACAAAGGCAAGCATAAAGGCTTAGTAGTGGACTACATTGGTATCAAGAAACAAATGAACTTGGCATTAGCTAAATACAGTAAAGGAGAAGAGCAAAACTTTGAAGACATCAAAGAATCACTTATAGTTGTACGCAATCATTTAGAGCTATTGGCTAAATTGATGCATAAATGTGATTCCTCTAAATATTATAACGGGTCAGCCTTAGAACAATTGAATGCTTTAAATATGGCTGCCGAATATATACAAACCACTAAAGAGTCAGAGACTCGATTTATGGGTTTAGTCAAGCGTCTAAAAGCTGCTTATGACATTTGTGCAGGTAGCGAGCACCTCACCCAAGAGCAAAGAGATACTACTCATTTCTACTTAGCCGTTAAGTCAATTGTACATAAGCTAACCAGAGGCTATGCACCAGACACAGCACAGATGAACGCCAAGGTAAGAAAGATGATTAAGAATGCTTTAGAAAGTGATGGGGTAGAAGAAATATTAAAACTTGGAGAAGAAACGACTGAACAAGATTTATTTGATGAAGACTATTTGGCTAAGATTAATAAGATAAAACTTCCAAATACCAAGATTAAACTTCTGCAACAGTTATTGGCTAAAGTAATAGGAGAGATAAAGAAAGTTAATAAAGTAAAAGGTATAGACTTTTCTAAGAAGATGGCGTCATTAGTAGAGCAATACAACAATAGAGATGCTAATGATGTGTTTAAAAGTGAAGTATATGACGATATGGCCGAAAGTCTAACTAACCTAATATGGGCAGCACATAAAGAGTTCTCAGCTGGAGAAGAATTAGGTATTGACTTTGAAGAGAAAGCCTTCTATGATATACTATTAGAATTATGTAAGAAGTATGATTTTACATACCCAGAAGATAAGCTTATAAAATTGGCTATTGCGGTAAGGGAATTAGTAGACGGACAAGCAAAATTTCCAGATTGGAATAAGCGAGAAGACATTAAAGCATCATTAAAGGTTGGTTTGATTATCCTATTGGATAAGCACGGTTATCCTCCAGTAGAAAGAGATGAAGTCTATAAGGATATATTCGAGCAAGCTGAGAACTTTAAAAATAATGCTTAGCTCACACCGTAATATAATTAAAATGACGATGTTCCGAGACAGATTTATTTAAAGTACATTACAATGCAGAGTTTAATACATGCGCTTTCCCTTATACAAAAGAAAAGACTTACTGATAAGATTATGGAGACAGCGCCAGAAAAGTATTCTGATATTATGAGTGTTAATGTATTTAAGAGTATTGGCAGTATTGTTCAAGACGTAAATATCAGCATCAAACTAAAAGATGGTGCTGAGTTTATATCGCTTACGGATATGACATCAAAGTTTGATGGTGGATCGGCTTTGATTGAGCAGTGGCTTAGAAATAAAGATACTGTTGAGTTTTTGGGTATCTGGGAGCGTATTAATAACTCAAATTTTAATTCCATCGAATTCGAGGGAATTAAAAATAATGCGGGGACGAACCGTTTTTATATGTCGGTAAAAAAATGGGTGGCTGAGACTCAAGCAATAGGAATATTTTCTTCTGCAGGAAGATACGGCGGTACGTTTGCCTACAAGGATATTGCCTTTGAATTTGGCTCATGGCTCAGTGCAGAGTTTAAGTTGTATCTCATAAAAGAATTTCAAAGACTCAAAGATGAAGAATATAGCCAAGCTAAATTGCAATGGAATATGCAAAGAACCTTGTCCAAGGTTAATTACAAAATACACACAGATGCTATAAAAGAAAATCTCATTCCTGAAGCCTTGAATAGGAAGCAAGTTTCATTGATCTATGCATCCGAAGCTGATATTTTGAATATGGCTTTGTTTGGAATAACAGCAAAAGAATGGCGTAATAAAAATCCAAGTCAAAAAGGAAATATTAGAGACTATGCCACGATAGAGCAATTGGTGGTGCTTTTTAATTTGGAAAGTATTAATGCTCTGCTAATTAATCAAGGAACAGAGCAGCAACAAAGACTCACTCAACTGAATAATATCGCAATTTCACAAATGACCTCTCTTATTCAAAATGATAGTATAAGGAAATTGAAGGGTTAAACTAAAGAATTGATAAAAGGAAAAACATGAATCCAAAATTTAGTTGGGTAAGAACCCATCAAGAATTATCGCAATATCTTTTAACCAAAAGAGATCAACAGAAAGAGTTAATTGATTTGTTGAAATCTGTTGGAATTACAGAGGGGTTTCGTGACAGAACTAAAGATGGAGAGATGATTGACTTAGTTGAAATTGATCCATTTACATTTTATAGGTTTATCTATAAATACGGTGATAAAAAAAGATTTCAATTTCTACAAGCTATAGCAAGGAAGCTTGACATTACTGTTCCTGAAGGAGATAGTGGTATTCCTACGGCACAGGCTCAGAAACTATTCATGTTTCCATACCTTGAAAGAAGAGTCAATAATGAGATTAATAAGCTATGGAATCTTTTTGAAGCGGCTCTTAATAACTCTGCTACTGATGATATGTTTCAAGATGTATTAGATATAATAAGTGTTGGTCCAGCTAATATTACTGAGGTTTTATTCTATAGTGACCCGATAAAGTATTTTCCAATTAATGCTCCAACTCAATTATTTATCACTGAAGTACTGGATATAGAATCTAGGTTTAATTCATATACTGATTATGTAGAACTTATAAAAAAAGTAAAGAAGCAAGTAGACAAACCTCTCTATGAAATATCTTACGATGCCTTTCTATTGAAGGGGGAATTTGATAAATCAATTTTAACGGACTATGAAAAATGGTTGACTTACTCTTACATAAGCAAAAGGAAAGATAAGCTGGATAGCACATCAGTGAAAATGTACCTAAGTAACTTTCAAAGAATATTAATTGATTTAGTCGATAGAGGACTATCGGGTCGAAAGCAATTTTTAAAAATCAAGAATGAACAAGAGCTTATTGAAATTAGAGATGCATATTTGGGAATCCCAGATATTAAATCAAAGAATGATAGATCTAATGGGAGTATAAGTACTCCTTTGAATCTCTACATAAAGTATGTTAATGATGGTTCCAATAGTGCACAGAAAGAAGCTGATAATTCAAATCCATTAAGTGTAAATGATGGTGAAATTAACAAAGCAATGAATACCATCTTATACGGCCCACCAGGAACAGGAAAAACTTACAATACGATTAAATATGCTGTAGCAAGGATTGAGGACAAAAAGTTGAATGAAATAGAAAAAGAGCCTTATGAAGAGGTTAGAAAACGCTATAAGGAATTTGTTGACTTAGGGCAAATTGTTTTTACTACTTTCCATCAGAGCATGAGTTACGAGGATTTTATAGAAGGTATTAAACCTTTATTGAATGATGATGATAATTCTGAAGTGAGATATGAGATTCGAGATGGTATATTTAAAAAATTATGTGTTGAGTCTAATTTTGCCAAGTTAGATTTAGTAGAAGGTACTTCTGAATTATTGTCTTTTGATAGTAGATATAATTTACTTCTTGATAATATAGCTGATTCTGAGAATCCAGTTGAAATTGAATTGAAAACTGGAAATATGATTGAAGTCATTAGTGTTTCAGATAAGGGAAACTTAGAGATAAAACATAAAGGTGGTTCAAGATCATATACTGTTTCGAAACAAAGATTGGAGAAAGTCTTTATTGATTTGGTGGATTACGATAATGTATCAAACTTGAATAAAGCTATTAGGGATATAATTGGGGGTAGTAACGCTTCAGCATATTGGGCAGTAAATAAGTATTTACATGAACTCAGTGAGCCAGAGCCAGACGATAATGACCTATCATTTACTTATGAGCAAAAGAAAAAATTAGTTACTCAAAATACAAAGAAAGAGAAATCTGACTACCAAAATTACGTCCTCATCATTGATGAAATCAATAGAGGTAATATCGCTCAGATTTTTGGTGAGTTGATAACACTCTTAGAACCTAATAAGAGAGCAGGAAAGAAAGAAGCTTTAGAAACAATACTTCCATACTCTCAAGAGAAATTCTCAGTACCAAGCAATCTATACGTAGTAGGTACTATGAATACAGCAGATCGTAGTGTTGAGGCATTAGATACTGCATTGAGAAGAAGATTCTCTTTTGTAGAAATGCCTCCTAAGCCTGAGATTATTGCTGAAATTGGAAATTATGTCGGTGAAGTTGATATAGTGAAAATGCTAAACGCTATCAATTTTCGTATAGAAAGATTGTTGGATAAGGACCATTGTATAGGACATTCTTATTTTTTAGATATTAAGAATGATAATGACTTAAGAGATACGTTTAGGGACAAGGTCATTCCATTATTAGAAGAATATTTCTTTGGCGACTTAGCTAAGATTGGTATGGTCTTAGGAGATTCTTTTGTAGAGGAATCAAACACAAGTCATACATATGCTCTAAAATCATTCACTGGTTCAGATGATGGATATGCAGATGATATGAACGAAAAGAAGGTGTTTAGGATTAAATCACCTAATGAGTGGAACTTCAGTTCTGTATATGAGTAGACGTCGTAACATTCAAGTTTTTGAACATGAGAAGTTAACCACAAAGCATAATTATCGTGGAGAGGCACTAACAGACGCTGAGCTGAATGCCCTGCTTATATTTAATGATCAGAATCAGAACGAATACTTTGTTCCTATCAGAGATGGCGTAAAATTCACCAGTTATGTAGGCGTGATACAGATAGGTACTCTGACTCTTGAGATTCTTCCTAAATCAGATAGATCTCATCACAATAGCACTGACGTTTATCAGCAATGGAGAGATGTCCTTCTGACTATGTTGCGGATATGTAAGCATATTAATGTCAATGCTGTCAGTGAAGCCAATTTAAAGCAGAGGCAGTCATCATTACTCGATCTTTATTTTAAGATGTACCTTAAAGAGATAGAGCGGATCATTCATGAGGGCTTATTTAAAAGGTATAAGCCATCTACAAAAAATATTAATGTATGGAAGGGACGTATACGCTTCTCTCAACATATCCAAAGAAATATAATCACTAAAGATAAGTTCTATACAACTCATCAGATCTACTCTCAAGATCATGTTGTCAATCAGATTCTAAAGAAAGCACTGCATGTTATTTCAGTGGTTTCTTCAAGTCCTGATATCATATCTCAGTGCCATAAATTATTGGGTCACTTTGAGGAGGTTTCTGATATTAAGGTTACAGACATAACTTTTCAGAAGATTAATCCTTCTAGAAAATTGCGTTCATATCAGTCTGCACTTAAAATCGCCAATATCATTATTCTAAATTATTCTCCCGAAATAAAATCTGGTGGCACAAAGTTATTAGCTCTTCTTTTTGATATGAACACGCTATGGGAAAATTTCCTATTCAGAATGCTAAAGAGAATGGATCAGAACTATTATCATATCTCTGCACAGGAATCTCAGGAATTTTGGGAAAAGAAGACTGTCAGACCAGACATCGTCTTAACCAATAAAGTAACAAACGAGACCTTCATCATCGATGCCAAATGGAAAATCATAGATAGCAATAAGCCATCTGATGCTGACCTAAAACAGATGTATGTCTATAACCTCTACTGGGATGCCGCTAAGAGTATGCTCCTGTATCCAACTAATCATGAGGATACTGAACACTTTGGGAGTTACCATAAGGGTAGGGAAGGTGAGAATTCTTGTAAGCTTGGGTTTTTGAAAGTATTGAACAAGCACGGTGATTTAGATATGCAATTGGGTGATCGGATTTTAGCGAAGTTGAATTGAAGAAATTAATTTATCTGGACAGGATAGGTACGAATCAATCCAGATAAAATTTGTTATTTGTCATAGTTGTTTATTTCATTAATGATATTTTGTGATTATCATACATTCCTCTTTACTTGAATCAAAATTTGGTTCATATCTCGACTCATAAATAGCTTTTAAGTAAGGTTTGACCATGTCTGCAGTGATAATGTTTTTGTCTTTATCACTATCAATAAGTTGAGCAAATATTACTTTACCTATATCATCAACACAAACATTGCACATTACTTTACCGTTTCCTAATAGCAATTTTGAAAAAGCCATTGCATCTTGATATATCTCAAAACGATTGTTTATAAGTGTTCTTCCAATTGTGTAAGTCGATAAATCAGAAGTTTTTGCATATCCTTTGTCTTGGACGAAGTATCCAAGAAGTTCAGAATATTTAAATTCAAATTCATCATTTGGCTCAAGGCCTTGAGCTACATAAGGAAATCTATAATCAATAAAAAATGAAATCCCTCCAGCCTTATAAGTGAAATTTGTAGGATAGCTAAATGATGTTCCATATTCATTAAATAAATTTGTTTTTTCCTCCTTAGTTAATGTAGAAATACTAGCACCATTAATTATTTTATCCTTTCTGATCAGAACTTCTTTTCTGATTTTATTGTCTATATATTTAAATCCAGTTTTATTGATTATGTCATCGAGATGTAAAAGTTCACCTGTTTGAGTTGAAAAATTATAGTAGTTTGTGGCTGCCCATGGATATGCGCCTAAGTAACCAACTGTGACGGCTATTGAAAGTATATTTGATTGATTGTATTTGACGACAGTATTTATACTTGTAGTTCCGTTGCCATTTTTTAAATGCCTTTCATTTAGTTCTCTAAGAATTCCATAGGTGTCTAGTGAATAATCTAATTCATCGTCTGAGAGTGAATGTATCAAAATACGTTTATTAATTTTTTCGGCAATTTCTCTATTGATCCCTCTTACTTCAATTAATTCAAAGTTGCCTACTGAAATTTCGTTTATATCAACTTGTCCAATTGCAATTTTTGAAATCATAAGAGCAATTATTGTTATTATTGTTTTGTTCATTTTCTTTTTTTTAGTTTTCTGACAATTACTTATACTCTTCATTTAAAAGTTTCTTTTTAGAGAATTGCATCATATGCTTTAGTGTACCACTATACTTGTAGGCATCAGAAAATACTGCTGTCAATGTTTTTGGAAATGGATTCATTGTCAAGTTTTTTTTATGCTTTCCACCTAAATATATTTTATAATTCTTACCAAAATGGTATTTATAGATATCCTTCGCAAAAAAGAGAATTTGATTTAATAACTGACGTTCATTTAGTCCAAAAGGTATACAAACTTTTTCAAAAATTGGTTTTCTATTTTTACTATGGCTTTGGATTGCAATATTAAAATTTGAAAGATACTCTATATATAGCTTTTTCTTTTTTGCACTTGTATGTGTTATTACTTTCTGATTCCATGTTGAACACTGTAGCTGCCAGTTGCCCCTATCACTTTTTATTCTATTTACTTCGTCTAAAAAGCAACTTGTAATTGAATTAAGATAGTTGTCAGTGAATCTCATAAACTGATCACGTTTAGAATAATTATGTATATCCAATAGATATTCTAATACTGACTTAAAATTTATGTACCTTTTTGATTTCAATAATAATTTGTCTACGATTGGTTTAATGTCATAAATCCACGAAAGATATATCCAATTTTTATTGTTCAATATTTCTGTTGGTTTGACTTTTGATAATCCTATTATAACATATTCTCGTGTTTTAATTTCCTTGAATATTTTCTCACACTGCCTATGGTATTTATTTAATTGGGGATTATTTACTCCACCAAATAATTTATTCTCAATTGCAATAATAGCAGGGTTTGGCCAGTCGAAGTCAAAAATAGCTACATCGCAATAATTTGTATTTCTTTCACCATTAATTGATTTTGGTAGATGATACTCTCGTACTACACTGGAGTTGTACAGATTTAGTTTACTGTAAGTTGTACCATTTCCTTTTTTACCAAATTTAAGAGAATTGGCTTTAGTATGTAGGATGGGATCTTTACTTCTTTTAATAGCTATAAGTTTGATAAATCGATCTATAAAATCAACATTATTGCTATTGGCTTTTGGATTAAGTAACCAAGATAAGTTATTTGAAAAATATGATTCCGTTAGGCATTCATCAATGAGCAATTCTTTGGGTAGCTTTTTGTTTATTGCTTCTATTTCTTTTTTCATTATATTAGTTTCTATTCTTATTAAGTATAATTCCTTGAGATCTTTTTACATTATCGCTAACAAACCCTTATCACCTTTTTGTCAATCTTCTTGTTAACCTTTTTGGTAAGAAGCTAAGCAATGGCTTTCTTTGTTTATAATCTTTTAGACAAGCTTTCTTTGCTTGACTATATTCAGTGCCATCCCGTTTATTAATGGGGGAGTCGATATGTATTGGATCATTAAAATAACCACCCCATCGTAGGGTACTGTCATCGTTTACTGCTATTAGAAAATTCTGAATTGGCTTGGGCAATTTGAGTAGATTGGATAACTTAAGATCTTTAGTAAAATATTTCTTCCCTTTATATATAAGATTAAAATCTATGGCATATCCTGCTAAGTGATTTGATTTAGTTGCCTGGACTTTTTTAGACCGATAACTGCTGTTGACAATCAAATGAATATCGTATTTCTCTGCTAATTTATCAACCCGATCTAACGCTTTAGAAAAGCCCTTATGTATGATTACTTGTTGGCCACGTAGTCCAGTTATTCGATTGCCTTCATACACCTTCATATTTTTAAGGTACTCAGGCCTGATATGTGTATAAAATTGGCAATAAAAGTAACTGTAGTAAATAAATGCAAATCCAATCACTGAAGTACTAAGAGCTATCCAGAATAATTTGCGGGAATTATTTCTTAGTAATCCTAACACTGAATTCATAGTTTTTATTCATTCTAATACATAAATTATACACGGTTTCATCAAATCTTAAGTAACAAGAAATTCCCAATGTCTGGAATGAGCAAATAGTAATAACCAGATACCTGATTAGTCAAATCAATATTAAGGATCCCATTGGCATCTGTATTGAATTCACTTTGACCATTAATAGTTACTGGTAGTCCATATACATCAATAATCCTTATCCCTTGTTTTTGTTGATCAAGCGTTAATGTGATAGAACTTTGGGTCGGATTAGGATTGATTTCTATGTTGATTACTTCAGTTTCTATTGTAGCATCATATTGTACTGTAGCTGTGTCACTTGTCATACAACCAGTTATTATATTCTCTGCAGATATAATGTAGATCCCAGGCTCACTTATTTCTATATTGGAAGAATTCGAACTATTACTCCATATGTATTCTACATTTGGTTCTGGGGCTGAATTATTACCTATGATTATTGATTCACCAGGAATGAGTACTATTAGTGAATCTACTGATACATTTGGATTCGAGTTAACTGTAGTATTACTTAATAAGGTATCTAAACATCCATCTAAATTTGAGTAAGTGTTTATGATTTCATATGCACCTGCTTCAATGGGGTCAAACTCATAATTCAATGAATTTTCAGAATCAAACAATTGCCCATTTTTTAAAATTTCGTATCGTGAATTGTCAGTTATAGTTTGATTAATACTTAATTCTGAGGCTGAGTCTAACTCACAGTAGGTAGAATCAAGTCCAGAAAGTATAATCATAGGTTTAGGATATATAGTATCTACAGTTTCAGTATATGAGTCTGTACATAATAGATCATTAGTGTAGGTGTAGGTGATTGGAATATTACTTCCTGTGTCAGTTGGTAGAAAGACAGCACTACCATTATTAAAATCATTTATAAACTGTCCAGTAAAATTTCCACCACTTACAGAAGCAATTAGTATATCGCTTTCTTCAAATTGACAGTAAGTCATCTCAAGGTTCTGATAATTAACATAAGTGACCATGTCAATCTCTACTTCCAACTCAAGCGTATCTTTACAACCATTGCCATTGTCCACTATGCTCGCAATATTATAGTTACCGTCAGGAAACATATCTGGAATAGTGAATATAGTTTCACTATTATAAGGAAATACATTACCTGAAATATTAAAAGTATAAGTGGAATTGAGTGTTACATCAGTAGAAAGGTTATTAATTTCTAAAAGCTCATTCTCACATGTTTTTTCAAAATTGAAATCTGCCGTTGGAGTTATTAGGGTAGACACTATAAATGTATCTCGAGTTACACAGCCGTCTTGAGATATCTCTACGTAAACATTTCTTTCTGTTCCGTTTTCAGGTATAAGAAATTGATACGTATCTAAGACATCGTTGAATGTTTCAACTCCTTCTACCTCTAAAGAAAATGTCGAAATATTTCTATTGAAATCTGAATCATTATTGATTATTGTTCTCTCACCAAAACAAGACTCTTGAGTATTGAAATTAGAGACTGGTGAAAAAAAAGTCGCAATAGTAAAAGTTGTATCTATTGAAATTTGACAATCAGGTATACTGTAATTAGAAGTAATAATTGCACTATCACCATTACTTACAAACCAATTAAGAGTAGGATTAAAGGTATTGAATGATGTACCTAAGTTGTCAGTGTATGTTACATTAGTATAAGGGCCATATACTGTAGAATTGTCGGATATAACAATACTGTCACCATTGTAACATTGTGGTAATGGGTAGTCTAATTCAACAATAGGTGTAACTCTTAGAGCAACGGCTATAGTGTCGTTAATAATAGATAGTGCTGGATTTGAAGCTGTACCTATAACAACAATTGTATCAAGGTCCATGACAATTACGCTGCCCTCTAAAGAAAAAGATTGTGACTCTCCAATATAAAACCACTCAGAAGCATAAGTCAAGGTGTCATATGGTGCTTTTATTGAATTGCCAGTAGGTGTATCAGCACAAATCAAAGTGTCTCTCAACCCCTGGGCTGAGAGTCCTACACTCAGGATAAAGCTAATAATGACTGTTGTATATTTGATCAGTTTCATATACAGTTTTCACTATAATCATTAGTAAAAGTTGCTCCTTCATTATCTATCCTTGTTATATGAAGATAAAATTGACCATCATCTTCGACAACACTTGATATTAAAATACCTTTTATCTGAAGGCCTATGATATCTAATATTTCAAAATATCTCTCATCTGCATATTTATTGCACCAAAGCGACCCTAAGGATTCTAATTCTGAAGAGAAAAGCTCTTCTCCTCCTTGTTCTGAATGGATTCCTGCGGTAACAATATTATCAGAGCTGAAATACAGGGCAGCAAATTCTTTGACTGGGTATATTTCGATCTCATTGACAAAGGCACTAAAAGTAGATAGGTCGACTGCTATTAAGCGTCCTATCTGGTTATGTACACCAGTAAGGAATATTGTACTATCTACTATAAAAGATTCTGACCCGAAAAATAGTTGATCATTACTTAAGTTGTATTTTTTATATAAACTACTGGATCTGTTATCACGTATGAGATCTGTGCCATCATCATTAGAGTTAAGGACTAAATACGAACCATCTTCAAGTAATGTAAGATCTGTAATAATACTCTCCTCAAAATAAGTTTTAAACCATAATGGATTTAAGTCTTGATCTATGCTCAACACGCAAGAGAAAGTAGTTCCTTGAGTATGTACTTCTCCACCTAACAATATCTCATTTGAATTTTCAGTAACTGAGAAATTTAAAAAATCTATAGAGTCTACATTGTTGTAGGTCGTATCTATATAGGATTCGTAAGAATTGTTTTCTGCGATAATATTGTAAGTGTCATCTATTCTTGAAATATTAAAATCACCTGATGCGGTTAATACACCAAGTAAGAAATGATTATTGATTGAGTCAAAAAACCTTAAATTTCCAGAGCCATAGTTATTAATTAGTTCATCATCTAATTGCCATTCATCATCTACAAATGACTGAGTGATTCTTATCAATTTAATAAATGAATTTTCATCTTCTATTGCTACTAAGAATTCCTCATCTGATAATGCAATTATGTTAGACTGCATTGATGGATTGACTTGTAACGAGGTGAGGGTAGTGGAGTAGTTGGGGATTATTTCATTAGAGTTATTTTCAATTGTAAAGTCTATACAACCTATCAAAAAAAGTATAATTGTAAATAGTACTGCCTGTTTCATTAATTTAGATTAAAAGCTAGTGAGATTCCAAGTCCACCATTGTAGTTATTTAATTTTAGAGTGGCATCTAAACAAAAATCAGAATCTAAAGGTCTCAAATTTTCACTTTCAAAACTTTCTCTCTTAAGCTTTTTCTGTTTATTATCCTTAATTTTTAGGTGAGCTAAATTTGTAGCGAAAATTATGCTTGATAATCCAGCCGAAATAAGAAAGTTTCTATTATGCTTACGGTATAAATTTAAATTCCTATTAGCTTTTCTGAAAGTATTAGCATTTAAATAGGTACTTCTATAACCTTGAGATTTAATTTTTGAATAAATAGCAAAACCCGAAAATGTCACAATTGTAGAGAAGTATGTAAATGCAACTCCATTTCTTTCAAGATTACTATTCGGTCCTCGTTTGAGATGTCCTTTTCCTGGAATTATATAATCAGAGACTTTTAACCCAACCCAAGGGGATTCAACTATTTTGTCTTTTATACAATCACAGTTATCATCATTCCAACCATTAGTAGCTGAATGCCATTCACTTTCTGGAATATTTGGCTCTCGATAATAAACGTTAGGATCATTTTCATAACAATCACATTTTTTTCTATCCTCAAGATTAGGACTATTGCATGCAGAATAGTAATATCCATCTCCATCTTTGTCTTCACCTAATTGGTCTACTCCATCACAATCTTGATCTATACCATCACCTATAATTTCTGGTGCTCCTGGATAAATATTTGGATTGAGAATATCGCAGTCAACTAAGTCATTAAAACCATCTGAATCGGTATCAGGAGGATCTGGTTGATCACAACAAGGTTCAAATTTATCTGCATCTGGTTTGACCCATACATTAATAAAGACATCACCATCTATTGTTTTCTTTTTTCTAGGAATTGCACTATTCCCGTTTTCAATCACATTTTCTATCTTTAGAACATAATTTATGGAATCAAGCTTATACATATAATAATGCATCCTCATTATTTTAATGTTCTCTTCAAGTCCAATAGTAGAAGATGAGGCAATTGTTTGATTTATATTGTATTGATCAATTGTACGAAGCTTAAATAGTAAGTAACCACTATATCTTTTTGTTAAAATGGTGTGTCCGGGGTTAACGATATTCATATTTTCCATTTCACTTTGTATAGTGGTTGGTAATGGAGAATCTTTTTTCATAAAATCAAAATTTGGACAATCAAATACTTCATATGCGTTTTTAAGAAACGAGAAATTACTCTTATTTTCCTTAACATTAGTTATGAATTTATCTCTACCTCCCAAAAACTTTGGCGACAATAATCTGTACAATGCTATCTCATTTGAGTTTTTGATTCTTGGAATTTCTGAGTCATCACAGAGTACGTCTATGTACTTTTTGAATTCAAAGTATTCAGTAATAATTTCGCATTTTTTTTGTTCTAATTCAGCATCTGACATAATTAGTCTGTCACTCTTAGGAATGGTGTCATTTGCTCCTCTTAGTAGACAGCAATTGTATAAAAGAAAGAGTATAAATGCGAATGATTTATTTTTCAAGTGATAGATCTATTTTACTTATTTGACATGTGTTAAAATCAAATTGTAAGTCATTTAATTTTATGCTCTTTACGAAACTACCTTTTGTAAGTAGTTTGGCATCAATAAATGCCCCTATATCGTTCCCAAATATTTTGTTGTTTTCGCTGATTTGAATATTGATAGATGAATGTGCAATAATTTCTTTTCTTGAATTTTCTGATTTATTTCTTTCAAGCTGAGGAACTGGGTCACCTTTATTGTATTGACCAATTCTAATTATATCTTCATTGAAGAGTTTCTGCAGATAAGTTTTAGACATATAACTGCAAAGACTCGCATCTTTTTCTGTTAAATATTCATTGAAAGAAACCTTAGCAGTAAAACTAAACATCCCAAAACCTTTAGGCTTCAACGAAGGATATGTCGAATTTTCATTAACTATTGCAACCATATCATTTTTTGAATACCAATAAATCTTGTCGCTTGGTGTTATTTCAAGATTGATCTTGTAATCAGAAGATTTTTTGTCTGTGATGTTTATTTGGTTGAGAATAACCTCTGGACACCCGTTATCTGTGCCATGTCTATTTGGACAGTAGTCAGAATTATCCTTAACCCAAGTTCCATGAATTGGTTGAGTTGTACTGTAAATGGAATCAACCGGATTGCCATAGCCATCTTTATCTATATCACTATACCACAGATCACCTAAAGCTCTCTTTGTTCCTATGCATACGCAATTTTCATTGATTCTATCATTTTCTGTCTCAGCATTTTGATCATCACAAAAGTTTCCAGGAATAGTAATTGAATCATCATTATCATCACAATCCACTTCTTCCTTGTATCCATCGTTATCATTGTCTTTGTTGTTATTGGTAGTAGAGGTTAGTGAACGACTTCGCTTTGGTACTGGTTTCTTTGGTTGTGATATTTTTGAAGTAGATTTTGGATTATCTACTTTATTAGAAATTGTATATGTACCACTTTGATTTTCATTGGGGTTAAGTACGGAATCTTTTGAGATATTTTTTCCTTGCCTGATAGCTAAGTTTGTGGAATCAGTATCCACGGTTACGGTATTAGTTTTGTCCGTATCTATAGAGACATCATTTTTACAACTTATAAAAATTAGAAATAGACCACAAAACAAATAAATATACTTCATGAATATTATTTTTGTCGAATTACAATTCTGAATCCTATATGACTGTCTTGAGTATTTGCAATAATGTGTCTTGTAGATACTCTTGAGGAATATGCAGAACTCTGAAACGAACCACCACGACCAGAAAATTTATCAGCACTGCTTGTTTTGAAAGGAAAGTTCTTTTTGTCAAGGTTGCATAGTTCTGTTGCATTTCCGATCATGTCATAAACTCCACACCAAGAAGCTTCATCGTATGAACCAATATTTTTCAACCCATTTGATTCAATATTAGCTTGACCATACTTCATTTTACTTCCCCATGGATATCTTGAATCATATTCTCCTTTAGCAGCATACTCCCATTCTATTTCTGTGGGTATGTCAACTTTGAACCCTAAGTTTTTTCCAATTCTCTTTTGCAATCCGTCTATAAAAGCATATAATTCCTTTATAGTCACTCCTGTGACTGGGTATTTTTCTTCTCCATTTTTAAATTTATGAGACTTTACGATTGACTTAAACTGCTCATTAGTCACTTCATACTTTCCGATAAAGTATGAAAGCGGTGTCTCAACTAGTCTATCTTTATCATCTATAATCTCATTGTCAAAAGTGACACCATCTGCTAATTGTTCTGCAAGTAACTTGTCATATTGATTTTTATTTATACCCAATAAAAACTCTCTTTTACCAGAATTATATACTCTAACTAGTTCAAGAGGAACTCCATTCCCTAGCCATATTTTAGGAGAGTCCTTGTACAATTCTTTAATGATTTCACTTGATTTGATATAATTACTAGTTGATTGTTTAGTATTCGTTTGTGTGGAGGTTTTAGTTTTTGGACTTGTTTTATTTTGTGTATTTGAGCTTAATTTATTGTTAGGCATCTTGTTATTTGATGGCTTAACTTCTGCTTTTTTATCATTTTTTGATGTAGGCGTACTTATAAAATTAGCTGGCTTGTTTTTTAAAGCAGTAATCTTTGAACTTAATTCAGAATAGTTCTGTAAGTCATTATTATTAATTGTGGTCTGACTTTTGAAGTTGTCAAAACGTTTAAGAGCTTGATCTATTTCAGCTGTGGAAGTAAATGATTTATTTTTACATTTTCTTAGTATTTCCTTTTCTAAAGTTGAATATTTCACAAAATCCGTTGCCCTCTTTTTTGACTCATTAATTAGTCTTTTTAGTTCTACAAAATTGGTTGTATTAGCAATTTCAGCCCCATGTTTTCCTTCAATTGCTTTTAATTTATTTTCTGCGCTGGGAAATTTTTGATTCAACTCTGATAGAGACATTCTTTGATTGTCCTTCAATATTTTACATTGTTTTACTAATTCCCTTTTATCTAAATCAATTTGATTAGGTTTTGCTTTAATTGTTGGAGGTTTTGCAGATCCTGATTTTTTATTTTTGCTAAGGTCACATTTAACACCACGTACCTTTTGAAAATGGACAGTAGATTTTGTATTTGGAGCTTTAGAAATATACCAATTTGTCCATTTGTTTGGATCTACATCGGGTTCTAAAACTTCAATGCATATTTTCGAATTTGATACATCGATAATTCTTATTTTACCTATTGGACGCATTTCTTTCTTTGGAATATAATATGCATATAAGTCATCGCTTTTTGAGATTTGAGCCCAATCTTTTAGGTCAATATTACCTTCAATTAGTTTCAATGTGAAAGTATTTTGAATATTTTTTTGGCTATGCGATTGCACAATTGAAAAAGCTATGATGATAAGAATATTGGTATACTTCATTGTGTGTTTATTTAGTCTGCTAAAATATCAGCAGGGTTTATATTATGAATTCTTCGGGTGACACTATAGCCAGCAATGACAGCTATGGATATCATTCCAATAAAAAACATTAGGAATATACTAAAACTGAGTTTTGTCAAGCTACCGTCTATACCTTGGAGTGATAAAAAGCCATGTCCTACTTTATTATCAAAAGCTGATTTTAAGCCCCAATAGATAATTAGAGAAAGCAATAGTCCAGATACGGAATAAAAGATTGACTGAATAATTAAAGATATATTGATAAAACTACTTGATAAACCCATAGCTCGCATGATACCTATTTGCTTATCCTTTCTTTTTATTGCCTCATACATTAGAACGAAAATGGCAACGATGCATGCAATTAATCCAAATGCATTTATGAGGTTTGTGAACTTTGAAAACTGGGAGTTAACTGCTTGCAAATCCTTAACCGCATTGACTTTTGATCGTTCTATTCTGTAACCACTAGAATTAAATAGTTCCACTACATTAGCCACTTCTTCCAATGAATTAGCGTGAACTCTTGCATACAAGTACCTACTCTCGTAATCAGTTTCTCCTGTAGGTTGGAAGTATTTATAACCTACTAAGTCTGCTTTACCTTGACTAACTTGATTTAGTCTCAAGAGAGTCGCTTGATCAATATAACCATCTGTGAATTGATCCTTAGTTAACCCAACGCATTTGAATCTTACTTGAGAATTGTTTAATTGCATTTCGTATTCTTCACCTAGATCTAGTATCCCTGGTGGTAGAACCACTTCAAATTTGTTTCTAAAAGAATTCAACCATTGTCCTTTGTCTTGAGCAAGAATGAAATTTTCCCTTATGTCATTAGTGGATGAGGGTATTAGCTTGATTGATTTTCCTTTAAAATCTACCTCTAAACTGGGAGCATCCATTATGGCTACTTTAGAACTATTCGAAACTGCAGATTCTATCAATTCAGCATCATCTTTTGAAAATTGTCCAGAATTGTTTGTGACTAGATACTGAGCTAATGATTTTATTCTGTAATTACTATTTTGCTCTATAGAATAATCGAGGTTTTCTATATATGATTTAGCCAATTTCTTTAACAATAAATCAGTATATAAAAATATTGTATCAACTAAAGGTTGTTCTAAGGCATCTTCTTTATCCTTCGATGAAGGTAGTGTTACAGGAGGAGTTACTTTGTCGAAAACCACAGAAAAACCGACAGCCCATCGCTCAAGTTTATCTTCCATCGAAAGTGGAATGTAAACGGTTCCTGTCTTGCCTTTCGAGAATGTTCCCATTATATTACAAGGAATTATTCTTCCCTTAATAGCAATTTGTATCTTATTGTTTACTGTATCATACTGAAGTTCCTTTAGATCTTCATCGTGAATAATAATATTCAATTCGCGTGCTATTTCTTCATCTCCAAATTTTCCTTTAAATCCTTTTCTATTCAATTCTGGATCAGTAGGTTGTGTAGCTAACATTTGAAAATCGCTTGTATTTCCTTTTTTATTGATTATCTTAATATCTCTAGGACTTCTACTTGGAACAATTTCACTTATATGCTTATTCATGCGGAATGAAGCCAACTTGTTCTTATTAAAGAACGCTTCATAGTTGTTAGAATCGTAGACTGAAACATCCACTCTTAATGCATCAGTTGCATCCAAAATATTGTTTCGCATATGCTCTACGTAACCTTCCTTAATTGAAGTCAGAAGAATAAGTGGTAAGCAAATAGAAGCAACAACTAAAATGATCAGGCTTGTAGATAATTTGTTATAAAAAAGCTCTTTAATAGCAATGGAAAAAGCTAAAATGTAATTATTCGTCTTTTTCATTTTTTAATCTTTTAGATAATTGTCTGTTAATGCTATTAGTAACTCTGAATCTGAATAATTCGAACTAGAAACACTATCTAACCATATATCATCTGTTTTTTGAAACTTTATCAGTATTTCTCCATTTTTCATAACAATGATTTCATCAGCATAGCCAACGGCTAAGTGGAAATCATGTGTAACGACTATGACACTAGTGTTATGCGAAGAATCATTAATTACATTTCTGAAAATCTGCATTGTTTGTCTACCTGTAGTTGGATCTAAGCTTCCTGTAGGTTCATCAGCAAGCAGAACTTCTGGACTATTAGCAAGTGCTCGTATTATTGATGCTCGCTGGAGCTGTCCTCCGGATACTTGACTAGGAAATTTAGCTTTAATTTCTTCCAACTGATTATTCTTAAATTCTCTTTCATAAAGAATTTCAAATAAGTGATTTATTTTTTTAGCGATCTGAACTTCAGATGCTCCTGTAAACCTAGATACTAAAGCCGCATTATCATATAAATTCAGAAAAGGCAATAGTTCACCTTTTTGAAGAGCAAAACCAAAATGATTTGCTCTAAATCTTTCAATAGAATAATCATTATTCCATAGGTTTTCAGATGAGTAATCTTCTTCATTGACATTTAGGACAAGGGAACCTGAAATCTGTTGTCTTAACAATCCTAATATGCTTAACAGGGTTGTTTTACCTGATCCTGATCTGCCTAGTATAGAAGTTAATTTTCCTTTGACTATGTCAAGTGTTAATGGTCCAAGTTCAAAGTCATCTCCATCCGTTTCAATGTTGGCTTTAGGAAACTTAAAACTTAAAGCATTGATTTTGTAAACAGTTTTAGACATATTAAGGCAGTTGAGATAATGGAACAAATGTGTATCTCAATGAAGTGCCTGGAATCGTAAACCAATTGTCATCTTCTTCTTTGTGAGATCTTAAGAATTTTGTTTTTGCTTTTATTTGTTCGTGTAATCTTTTAAGTTTTTCATCTCCCATGTCCTTTACCTGATCTAAGGTGAACTTGAGTAGATTACTGGTAGCAGGTAATCCAAAACGTTTTTCATAATGTTTGGACAAGTCACCGTTTTGGTCAAGTTTATCTCCTGATTGTGTACTCACAACATCTGCCATCGTTTGTATTACCTTACTTTCTGGACTTTCTATAACTTGATTTGAAGCATTGAGATATGTAATTAATAAATCCATTTCATCTCTTGTCATGTATACGTGTTCTTCTACTATAGCGATATTTTGCTCAGGCGAAATTTCGCGAATCCAACCTTCATTGAATGGTTTTGTGTTTTGACTTCCTGCTGTAACCTTAAGATTTTTAAGAATAATTGCTTTGTCGGACACACTTATGTTTGACATAGAACCAGATGTAGATCCTCCACCTTGATTAACAACTTTCACAACTTTAACAAGACTTTGCATTCTGCTTATTTCACTTTCGATTTGACCAGATAATTGATCTATATAAATTTGATCGGTTAGCCCTTCTTCCACGATTTCAAAATAACCTTTATCAGAAGCCTCTTTTCCTTGAGTGAGTCTCTCCATTTGCTCTATATGAAGAGCATCATCATCAATTCCTCTTTTAATTTTAATACCAACTATACGGACTCTACTCTCCGAGCATTGATTTAATATTGTTTCTAACGAGAAATTAAAAGGATTCTTAGGCGACCCTGGGGGATGAGCACTTGCATCTCCAATCCATACAATTACTCTTAATGATGATTTAGTTTCGTTCCATTTGGTTTCAGTTGCTGCCGTAAATAAGCCATCAAATCCTGCTTCAACAAAATCTTCACTGGTCACTTCAGCTTCATATATACTAGCCAAGCCATCAATAACATTATTAATATTTTTTGTTAATGGGACTATTTTTTCTGTAACTTCTCCCATACCACTTTGATCACTGACATAATCTCTGTACACTGTTACACCAAGATTAACACCTCCTTCTATCATATTGGATACTCTTTTTGAAGTAATCTTTGCGACTTCTTTTGCACCTTCTATATAGTCACCCATACTAGCTGTTGCATCTATTAGAAAAACAACTTCTAAAAATGCTGAAGGCCCTTTTGTAGGAGGAATGATTTTTTTAGTTTGATTTTGACCACCTGTTAAAAAGCCAACTTTATATACTTTTTTTATTTCCCCACTAGTAGTAAATTCTTTTCTTTCAAGTGCTGGTAATAACATTGAGTATCTGTTTTTGGACATATCTCCTGGCTCTTGTGCTAATGCACCAGTGTTCGGTACACCATTGCTGTCATACGATGACATAGCTCCACGTACTGCATCTTCAACATCCTCCCTCGATTCCCAAATCAATGCAGGTTGTCTACCAACTAATGGTGAGAATTTTAAACAAATTCTATTATCCCATTCTGTTATTTTTTCTTCTTCAATCCAGCCTCTAGGTTTGGTGGGTTCGTAACCTACTCTGTAAAAACCATTTTGCAGTTTATCTCCCGAATCAGTTTCAAATAAGTACACTATTTCAAATGGTTCTCTGCTACCAACATCTCTTGAACCAGTATTAGGTTCTTGAAATATTAATGTCGATTCCTTGGCGATTCCTTTAAGGAAAACACCATAATCAGAAGTTATGGGCTCTTGTCCAAATACTAAAAGTGGTATTAACACTAGTAAAGCAATTATTATATTTTTCATGATAAATTGATTTTAATTTTATTCTTTGTCTATTTTAAGTTAAGTCTATGGAAATAATTCTATCGGTATAAAAGTATATTGAGAACCTGTTCCTCTGATTGTATGCCATACTGTACTATCTCCAAATGAATTTAATAATTCAATTTTATTTTCTATTTGTTGATTTATTCGATTTAGTTTTAAGTCTGACATACTTTCTATTGCATCCAATTCAAAATTGAGTAAATTACTTTCAATAGGTAGATTCAATTTTTTTTCCAAGAATGTCTTAATACTTTCATTAGGTTTAATTTTCTCTCCCGATTGTGCTTCCAAAATTCTAACCATATTCTCTATTATTTTATTTTCTGTATTATCAGTTACTATTTTTGAAGCATTTAAATAAAAAAGAAACAAATCAAATTCCTTCTTAGTAATCATTACAAATTGTTCAACTTGTTTATTTCCATCAATAGAAAATTCTGAAACCCAACCTTCTAGGTATCTATCTTGGTTATTTGGATTTAGCTCTTTTAATTGGAATGTAGTCGTATTGAATATTGTTTTGAAATCTGGTCTATTTGTAAGTGTGAAAAGTGTTCTTGCACGATCAATCTCGGTGTTAAAAAAGTCTTCAAAAGATTCTTGCTTGAGTTTATTAGATTCAATTATTGCATAAAGACCCTTGTCAGAAGCCACTTTTCCCTCTGTTAACCTTTCCAAGTTACTAGAAAAAATATGATGAGAATCTGTTGAATCTATTACTTGAAATGCAAACAACCTGACTCTGTTATGTGAGAAGTGATCTATAATTTTACTCAGAATTTTATCTGTTGAAAATTTATAATAATTTTTAGGGCTATTTTCATTTATAATTGTTTTTGAACCAAACCAGCAAATAAGTCTAAGTGAAGGCTTATTAGTGTCCCAATCTGCAGATGATACAACGTCTACAGTAGAATCATACATAGAATTTGATCCAGATTGGTGAGATGAGGTGCTTTCTTTTAGCCCACTTTCTAAATGTTTTAAATCATTAGTGAATGGCGTTATGTTAAGAGTTGTAGATTCGAAATTATTGTTTTCCAAATAATCAAAATGATTGGCAAATGATACCCTTACTTCAATATTCTCATCTGCCATTTCAAACAAGTTCTCTGATAAATTGTAGATAAGATCTTTTATGTTATCATAATAAAGGTGAGTATCAGCAGAAGATTCAATTAAAAATACTATTTCTAATCCTGCTTTGCTTGGAGATTTTGTCTTGTTGGGTTTTGGCTGGAGATTGTTATCTTTTGTTTCGAAACCTATTTTGTATCCGTAAAATATCTCACCTTTCGAAACAAAAGACTTGGACTCAAGAATAGGTGCAAGCATAGACCAATCTTTGTCAGATATGTTGGGTACAATTGCGATACCATTCTTATTAGGAATATCATTCTTGTCGAATGACTTAGTATGACCTCTAATTTCATCTTCAATCGCAAATTTTGTATTCCAGATAATCGATGGTTTCCTTCCTATTGAAGGCAAGAATTTTAAGCAATTTCGATTATACCAAATCTTAATTTTATCCTTCTCAACCCATCCTTTTATGTTATCAGCTTCATAACCAATTTCATAGAATGATCGATTCGAATTATTATTATTTTCTTGGTTGAATATGTAAATAAATTCTTGAGTCTTTCTTTCTCCAACAATCACAGAATTCAAACTTGGAAATTCAAAAACTGAAATATTTTCCTTTGCTATACCCAACAAACCAGATGGAATTATTTCTGTTTGAGAATAAGAAATCTGGACAAATAAAGTAAATAATATGTAGTTAATAAATTTCATTGATAATTCTTATTTTCCAAACTTGCTCGGGTTATATTTTATATAATTTAATAAATTAGATATCTTGGGAAAGTCGTATGCTAATTTTTTGATTTCTCTAAAACCATCACCATAGATTGGGTCAGGGCTTTGTTTGATTTTTGCAAGATTATATGATTTGTATTCATGGTAATCCCAGTCTTCTAACACCTTAAATGCAATATAATTACATAAACCTTCTTCATATTTTGGATGCAAATCAAATCCAATATTAACTTCTATCCATACGTGCATCATTTCATGAGCTAAACAACTTATAAAGAAGTATCTTTCAAGTCCGGACAAAACATATACCTTACAATTAGTGTTTGTATTTATGTGATTAGCAAAGGTTTTCTTTTGAAGAGATATTGACATTAAGGCTGGATTTTTTTCTCCATGTCTCAAAACACTATTTCTTATTGTTGACAATTCGTCCTCGTAAACAAGATTTAGATCAAATATTTTGGGAATTGAAATTCCTTTCCTTAAAAGGAGGTCTGTAATCTGAGTGAGCAATTCGTCAGCATCATAATTGAAGTAAATTAGGTCACTTGTCCTTAAGTAAATATTGCAAACCCATCTTCCGTCAATTATTTTCTTTCCTCCATTTTTATGAATATAGTTTGTACAATTTTTCTCCGAGATTAATCTATCACAGGAATAACAAGCTGGCAACTCACCTTTATGATGTTCATGATAATCTTCATTCCAATAATTACTCCAGTGATTATTTGATTCATATATCTTTTGATTACACAAATCACATTTAATAGGATAAACAGAAATATATCCAAATAAACCTAGTGAAAATATTAATATGTGACCAACAAGTTTTTTCATTTAATCCCAATAACTTTTAGTTCAACTCTTTGATTCTTTGCTTGAATACTAGCATGTTTGCCTTTATAAATAGGCTTATTCTTTCCATATCCATTTGATTCCAAACGATCTTCATTAATGCCATTGTCTATAAAATAATTCATAACTGAAGAAGCTCTTTTGTCTGAAAGCTCTTCGCAATAATCATCCATGGGAATTGTATTTGTATGCCCACCAATTTCAACTTGAATTTTTGGATGCTCATTTAAATAGATTTTATACAAGTCTAACTCTTTGAAATGATCTTGTTTGATGTTAAAGCTATCGGCCTCAAAACGAATAGTTTCTAATTTGAAAACAATCCCGACCTTTGGTTTAGTTTCAAGAATACGTTTTTTGTCTAAAAGGTTAGATGACTGAACAGGTTCTCTGTCTTTAGATTTAGAAGGCACTTCAACAATCTTTTCTTTTAGAGCTGGAAGAATTCTTATGGATAAATTATCTGAATATGTACAGCCTGTTAGGTTGTCTTGGATCGAAAGTTTAAGAGTGACTTTACCACCAATTTCTGAAATAGCTGGATAATATTCTGTTTCTAATTGGTCGTCTGAGGTGTAAAATCCATCTCCTCCTGACCAATTTAACTTATAATAATCTAATAATTTATGTTGCATTTTTGCACCTAAGAGAAATGGTTCTCCATACGGGAGTTTTATATCTTTTCCTGCATTAACTTTTAGTGGATTAGTGTAAACAATGGCTATTTTTTTTTGATTGATGGTTTTACTAGAATTTAAACTAAATTTTAAATGCACTTTACTACCCATTTCAGAAGGATGAAATTCATATGATGTATGATTAGACTCTGTATTCGAGAACTCTCCTTTACCTCCAGACCATGTACCAGTCAGATTTTTATTTCCTGTTTGGAAAGCTTTTAGACTAACTTTTGTTTCATTGCTACAGACAATTGAGTCGTATTCAATTTGAATGTCGATGTTTTTTATAGAATCTTGAATTTTTCTTTCTTCTATGACTCTAACAGTAACAACGTCATGAGAATTGCATAAATCTTGTTGCCCGTAATAATCTAAACGTAACTTAATTGATTTTCCAATTTCTGAAATATTAGGATAGTATATGGTTTCTTTATTGTCATCTGTTGTAAAGATTCCTTTTCCTCCTGACCAAAAATATCTTCCTATATTATGTTTGCTCGAATTATATATTGCATTTAAACTTACCCCATTACCATATTTCGTTGAGATCATATTTTCTCCTTCAATTTTAATACTTGGCAGTATTGATAATTTGTGAGTCTTAGAAATATCTATATCCTTATTTAGACTAGAATATTCAATTATTATTTCTTTGCCTACTTCGTCTTTTGAAAAATTATACTTAAATCTATTTTCTGAAATATGTTCAAATTCACCTTTTCCTCCAGACCAAGTACCTTCGGCAATTTTGCCTTCATTTTGTTCTCTAATTATTGCTTCCATGAATATTGGACCATTTGATGCACAAACTACTGATGGAGCATCTATCTTAACTTCGAAATTTTTATTTTCTTCAAGCAGTTGGTCAAAAGGAAGAATTGAAACATCATCAATAAAGTAATATGCTATTGGCATTTTACTTGATTGATTAATTCTATTTTTCTTCTTTAGTATTGTTTCATCATCGTTGTCAAAATTCCCTATTGTCAAATAATTGTACTGCTTGTCTGCTTTAAGAATAAAGGATAGAATTTTCCAGTTATAACTATCTGAAACATCTAATGCATAATCAATTTTCCCATGTGGTTCTTTAATTATTACCTCATTCGTTTTTTGTATTAGTTCTGCTTCACTTAAAAAAACTCCAATACCAGATGAATAATAATCAGAATATGTGTTAGTAGTATTGTTATCTACTGATGTGTTTATAGCGAATGAAACAATATACTTATCTCCAATAATTAGGGATTCATCTAATTTGACTTGAATGTATTCTCTGAAATTCGGGATATTGTGATTATATGTTATTATGCCAACAACAGCTTTTCCTGATTTCGGTTTGATCCATCCTTTCGCTGAATTTGGAAGTTTACAATCTACGAATCCATCGATGCTCAAGTAATCTGGAGTTCCTAGCTTTCCCGTTAAAGATTCTGAATTTGCTTGAGAATTAACATTCTTCCACTCTTTTAATTTAAAGTCTCCATCTTCTGATGGTAGTGTGTAGAACTCTTCGAAGCTCGAATTAGGTACTAGGTTCTGTGCAGAAGAATAACTAACGATGAGAACTAAATATATAATCATTAAGGTATTACTACAGCAATACTTCTTACTTATAATCTTGGATGTAATATTTTTATAGATAATAAAATTCAAATATTTATTGTTTTTTAAGCCTTGTAATTTTTATTTTAAGAATACATTTTTAATGCTTGAGTTCTACTATAACAGGTAAATGATCACTATAGCTATTCCTCTTCCATGACACATCATTACAGTCACCTTTAGCTATATGATCTTGTACTGTTCCACCTATATATTTGACAGTACTTAATTTGTACAAGATATTATCTTCTGCTCTACTTAAATAATCGCCTTCATTACACTTCATTTTAAGTGAAGTCTTCTGTCCATTAAGAACACTACTATATCCAAGATCGAAAGCAGGTTTAAAGGCGAGATCGTCTATTCTGAGATTCATATCACCACACCAGATGACATTATCCAGATTGGACTTGTTTAGCCATTGAGTTATAGACTGGATTTCTTCTCGTTCGGGGTAAGATTTATTGTGAGTACAGGCGTGATAATTGAGAATTGCAATTTTGCGATCCTTGATTATAAATTCTGCAATAGCTGGTTCTCTGCAGACAGCTTGATCAAGTTCCTTTATTAGCTGAACTCGTTTTATGATTTTGGCTTTAGAGGTTTTCCAAAGGAAGGCATAACGTTCCTTTTTGTGTGGACTGATATCTCCTGTAGGATCTGTATATGCGTAATCCCAGTTAGCACCCATACGATTAAGCTGGTCAGCTAATCTTGCAACAGCTTGTACACCTCCAGGATGCTTTGCTACTACCTCTTGTATTGCAACTATATCTACGTTTCTTAATTCTTTAGCTATTAATGCTATCTCTGTATCATCACGACTTTGACCAAAATCTTTAAGGTTCCATGATACAATAGAAAGCTCTTGACTGAACGTCAGATTAGTAAATAATATGCTGAATATTAGTAGCTTAACTCTCATTCTTTATCAATTTTAGTTGATTTAATAGAATGTTGGTCCGCATCACATCAAGAGTATTCCACAAGCCTCTGCTTAATGACACTTTAAATACTGGATTGATAACAATTGCACTAATTAAGAAAAATATGACTGAATTGTATTTCTGTTCTTGGTAGGAGGAGAAGGATGACAAGGCGAACCCACACATACCTATGACTCTAAAGAACTGGAGGTATCTGTAGGGCATTGGAAGAAGACAAATTAAAAATAGGAAGGATAATCCCAATCTAATAATAGAATGCACAAAGTTGGTTTAGGTATTGTCAATCAATTAAAACTCTACGAATACACATGTTACTCAAGAGTGATTGCTTCAGATTGGAAATAAGTGGGATTTAAATCTACATATTTAATTTCATATATGTTAAAAAAAATGACCATCGGTATGAATTTGATGATGAACGGTAAGTTATAGCCTGCATTTATCGCTTTTTGTATAAAGTTGGAATTACAAATTGATTGTTTTATAGAATATGATTTAAGTGTTTATATATTTTGATCTACTTTATAACTTGTTTTTCATATTATAGCATTGAATTGTGACTTTGACTTTACATGAGTTTATTAATCTACCGCTATCATTAGAGTACCAGGTGGTTCTTCATCAGCGAAGATAATTTGCGATTTTGTGAACCACGAAATACCAAAAAGAAATAGCATTATTACTTCCATCCAAAAAACTGGATTGATGGAATCATATCTAATTTGTGTCGCTTGAGAAGAATTTGAATATGCATATAGTATGAGCATACTGAAAAATATACCTAACCCACAAGAGATATAAATAGACTTACGCGTTTTATTTCTGAGAGATAATTCCTTCCATTTTTTATCTTTATAAGAAAGGGGAAATAGATATAGGCTAAACACAACAAGACACATAAAAAACACGGTTGCAGAAATATAATGAAATATATTCTTTGTTTCTAACTTCAAAGGAATATCTCCTAAAAAGAACTCTTTTTCTTCATCCGTGTAAGAAGGTCTATTAGAGTCTTCACAATTGGCAATATTTTAATAGTAAATATGACAATCCCTTTTACAATCAATCATAGTAGGAAAAGAAATAATACAGAAACAAGAGACACAAGCTATTTTTGAAAATACTATATCTCGTTTATCATAGCCTTGGTAAACTAAAAATGCTAAACATACTGCACTTAAAATACCTACAAAAATATCTCTTCCTTTTGAGTGAAAGTAATCACTAATTGATGGTAAGACATCTGGTTCACAATTGCCAAACTTCATAGTATATAGCACTAATGCCCAAGTTAGTGTGAAGGCTAAGATCCCACAATAAAGCTTAACGCCTCATCAGAGAAAACTCTCTCATCATTCTTTTCAGTAAACCACTCTTTTATTTTTTCAATGAGTCCATTAGTGTTTGACATAGTTTCAAATTAACTATTTAATACTATATCTGATAATTTGTTTTAATGTAGTTGACGCATGGTTACTATTTATTAAACAATGATAGGTTGTGAGTAAAGCAGGAGGAATTAGGAAAAATCTCTATCATGGAAACTGGAAGATTCTTTGTCATTACATATCAAAGTAAATAGATAAAGCTCACTAGCTGAGATTTAGATGAGTGCACAAATGCATTCATATATAGGAGGGGTATCAAAGTCGGTTTTTTTCCTACCCTCCACCTTCGATTTTTGAGCAACTTTTTCTCAGATGACAGAGCAAAATTTTGTATCTTTATAGTGATCAAATGAAGCAAAACGCGATTGGAGAAACACGTTTTAGTAATGTTTTAGCATTTTGTAAAATGTTGATAATCAATAGTATATCGAATCTCTGCGGCTCCACCACACAACCAAATGATTTGGTTGCAAAAAAAGACCTGATGTATTCAAGCTCGCTTGTCATTACATTGGGTCTTTTTTTTAATTTGGACAAGTCACAATTAAGCTAACCAGTTCGCCAGCGGCATCTATAGTCAATCGATAGCACTGACCATTAACATCCTTTAAGACCAGGCCATTCGAATTATCAATAAATACATCACCATTTTCCACTTCTGCACCTATTGTAACAGTTGGAGGCAATGGATTACATTCTGAAATAACGTTAGCAACGTCCAGGTTTTCAGTTATCGCAGTAGCTCCTACACCCAGCGAAGCACTACTCTGAACTGGAGAAGATGGAGGCTCCCTAATCTCTAATTCTGCACCAGATTCTGCACACACAAGATGAATGACATAGCTTTCCCCAAGTATGACATTATTAGAGCCATTGTTACCAGAAGCATTAAATCTTTGTTCTATAGCAGGACATATTTGAGTCTCAGAAGAGTTGTCAGTCATGATACAGGATTCGTTGATCGTAATCGAATGTATGTTGCTGGGGCTACAATCGATTCTGAAAAAGGAAGTGTATGAATTAAATTCAAGAGAATTTTGCGAAGAAGTTGTTCCAGAATTTGCATCAACAAATGTCGGTGTATATACCAGAGCGTAACATCCTGTCTGAGTAGGGCAATTGATCATTGGATCTGCACATGTTCCCAAACTTAAGTTACTTGGTAGAGTGTCTAATCTTACCCATTTCATATTGTTTTGACTCAATAACGTACTCGAACAAATAAATAGATATAATAGAATGATAAGGCTTCTTGAGGTATTCATATGGAGTTTGTTTTTTGACAAGGATCTTTTAATTTCAAGTTTTGAATTTATTCCAGTCGTCCGTTTATAAATTGTAAATATTACTAAACATATTTACATAGAATTCACCCATAAGGGTGAATTCTGTATGATTTTGTCTTTCCTTAGCAATTAATGATATCGTATATTTTTGGTGAATAGTTTTTAGACTGTTGCCATATTTGTTAGCTATATGTATAATTTACAGGCAACTAAAGTCTGCTTATTAGCATATTAGGAATAATAGCAAAGCCATCGGGATAAATCGAAAATAAATACAACAGATGTTATGCTCAACTTTGATATATCAAATCAATCGAAAAATTATGTACTCATGAGAATCAACATCATCACAGGATTTATTCTTCTTATCCTTTCCAGTAATATATATTCTCAGAGCATAGGAATGCAATTTATCAATGATGCAGATGTTTTCTTCCAAAGCTATGTAGATAGTGGCAAGATTGATTACCATGCCCTGAAGACGGAACCATCTTTAGAATCACTAGTCTCTGATATCAGGACTGCTGAGCTCGATGGAGTGAGTCAGGAGATGGAACAAGCTTTCTATATTAATGCTTATAATATTCTTGTTATCCATAAGGTAGTTAAGGCGTTTCCGATAGGCTCGGTGCAGAATGTCGGAGGTTTTTTTGACAGAAAGAATGTCGTAGTTTCTGGAAAGAAGGTTAGTCTCAATCAAATAGAAAAAGAATTTCTCATTAAGAAATTTAAAGATGCTCGTTATCATTTTGTATTAGTTTGTGGTGCTGTGGGTTGTCCTCCGATTTCTAATTTTGCCTATCACCCAGATAAGTTATATGAGCAATTAGAAACCCAAACTAAGAAAGCACTTAATGATTCAGGTTTTTTATATTCGGATGGAAAAACAGTATATCTCTCTAAGATCTTTTATTGGTACAGGAGTGATTTTGGTGGAGATAAGAAATCGGTTATCAGATACATTAATAAGTATAGAGATGAAGATCTTTCAGATGATAGTAGATTAAAATACACAGATTATGATTGGTTATTAAATGATACAGCAAACAATAATGGTCTAAGTACGGGAGGTGTAGCAAGCAATAATGAATTGCGTTATGTGGTATCTTCGACAATCACAAAGGGCACATTCGAAATAAAGATATTCAATAACTTATATTCCCAGAAGACAGGTTCTCCAGGAGACCTTCGAGATAGATCTACGTTCTTTACGACATTACTGAGTGCATTGTATGGCTTGTCTAATAGACTTAATGTCGGAATTAATACAAGATATAGAAAGGTTAGAAACGATAATCTTCCTTCCTCTGCATTCAGTGTCTTAGGTGGTGGAAAATCGGCGAATAGTGCCAGAAGTGGCTTGACAGCATTTGGCCCTCAGATAAGATACGCTCCTGTACCTAAATGGCAGAACTTTTCTATTCAGAGTTCTTTTGTATTTCCGATCGGTAATGACCTAGCAGGTAGTGCTATATCGCCTTATATAGACTGGACAGGGCCCACTTGGAATACTCAGTTCTTTAATGACATTAGTATTGGAAACTTTTTTTCATTATTCACGGAAATAGATGTGCTTCTTGAAGATATAGGCAGCACCGCAAGTGGTCACATTAATAGACTTTCTACGCCAGTGACGCTGATTTTTAGTTATAACCCTATTGCTAATATGACCTTATATACACTGGGTGGTTATTCTCCATATTGGCAGATTGATTTTGATTATTTCACGCAATTAGGTTTTGGTTTTAAGTATCAGTTTACACCTAAGTTTGAGTTAGAGCTGCTGTATACTGACTTTTCTAATCAGTTTCTTAATGATACTGGCGGACAAGCTAGCACATATAATATAGGTTTACGATTTAATATATAAGAGGATAGGCTATCTTTGAAGGCATCAGACAGTTAAGCATAGATGTGCATTAGAAACTTGTTTTTTCTGTTATTAATTTTCCTACTTTTTGTCAATGGACAGGAGGTAGATGAATCTATTATCTCTAAGCTAGTATTAGAAGGACTATAAAGACTAATGAGTACTTTGTAAATTTATACTATGATGAGTCGTCAGCTATTTCACATTATTGTTTCTATTGTATTACTTGGTACAGTAAGTACAATTGCGCCTGCTCAGAAATCCACTCTAAAGAATCAAAGAATAAATGGGGTCAATTACTTAGGCCCTATGTATCAAGTAAGTGAAATACATTCTATATCTGCGAAAGAGACCATTCACTCTAATTGGGTATCTGTGGTGCCAGTTAGATTAATCGGTAGAAATGATTTTAAATTAACTTATGATGCCCAGAGGTTGCGATGGTCAGAAGGTCATGATGGTATACTGGAATCTATAAGAGCAGCAAAAGCAGAAGGTTACAAAGTGATGCTTAAGCCTCATGCCATATTAGAAAAGAAACCAAATAATAGTGCTGGCCAAAGAGATAAAGCCGGTGATGCGATATGGCGTGGAGATCTGTCACCTATAGAAGAATCTGATTGGATAATCTTCGAAAATAACTACAGAGATTATATCATTGAATTAAGTCATGTAGCTGAAATACATCAGATAGAATTATTCTGTATTGGAACAGAGCTCAGAGAATTCATAATTAATCGAGAGGAGTTCTGGAAGCAGTTAATCACAGAAGTGAGATCTATCTACAGTGGCGATATAACTTACTCGGCTAATTGGGATGAGTATGATAAGGTACGCTTGTGGTCCTATTTTGACTACATCGGTATCGATGCTTATTTTCCAGTGAGTGATGAGGCGATTCCTACAGAAAAGAATGCGATGAAGTCATGGCGTAAGATCAAAAAAGAGATTAAAAGAATAAGCCAATTCGAGAATCGCCAGGTTATATTTACAGAATATGGGTATAGAAATGTGCCGTATGCAGGTAGTCGTCCATGGATTCATCCACAGCAACAAGATGTCAGTAATCACATTGCTCAGAATAATCTGTACACTGCTTTTTATAGATCATTTTGGAATGAGAATTGGGTAGCAGGAGGATTTCTGTGGATTTGGGATTATCATTCTTCTGATGCCCACACGACAGGTTTTAGTGTCAATAATAAGCCAGTCATAGATGTCATACGTCACTGGTATGGGTATCCTAATGACGATAACGAAATTGATTAAAGGTTAATTCGTTAGGCTTATAGATTTTGGATTTAATACAATTAATATCGGAGATTACATTTCAATAAAAAAGACCCAACCACATAAGCAGCTGAGTCTAATATATTTATAATTCTTTACAGGATAAATGCTATATAAGCATTAGCATAATAATTCTTAATCCTTATTCTTACGTCTCTTACTTGTCTTAGATGAGCCACTGCCACCTTTGCCATATTTCTTGCGTCCACTACCACCACCACTGTCTGAGCGTCTTCTGCCATCTCCTCTTCCACCACGATCTCTGCCTCTACCACGACCACCGCCGCCACTTCTTCCACGGCCACCGCCGCTTCGGCCACCACGATCTCTACCTCTTCCACGACTGCCACCGCCTTTGCTATCATCATTGAGATCTTTGGAGCTGCTTACTTTCATAGACTTAAGTTCCTTCGCGAGGATCGCTTCTATGAGTTCGTCCTTAGTCATCTCATCGAGTAAGATTTGTGCTTGTTCTACCAAGGTTTCATCCATGTGCTTAGACTTAGATGAGCTTGATTCCTTGAGCTTCTCACACCATCTTTTAACACGGATGGATGCGATTTCGCTGTTATCTGGAATTTGTATTTTCTTAATCGATATATCGAGTTGTCTTTCCAGTCTTGTAATCTTGTAATCTTCTCCACCATTTATAAATACAATAGAAACTCCTTTCTTACCCGCCCTTGCAGTACGACCACTTCTGTGAGTATAGTACGAATCATCATCAGGTAGCGTATGATGGAATACATGTGTCAGATCATTCACGTCGATACCTCTGGCAGCGACATCCGTTGCGATCAGTAATTCCAGATCATGCTTTTTGAATCTCTTCATCACTCTGTCTCTCTGCGCTTGAGAAAGATCACCATGTATTGCATCTGCTTTGTATCCTCTGAATAATAACTCCTCCGCAACAGCTTGGGTTTCTCTCTTAGTCCTACAGAATATGACAGCTCTCATCTCATCGTATAAGTCTATGAATCGAGTGAGTGCTTCCAGTTTATCTTTATTTCTTACAGAAGTATAGATGTGCTTGATATTTTTGTTGACTTCATTCTTCGTGTTGACACGGATATCTATTGGGTCATCCATGTAGGTCTTTACGATCTTCTTGATATGGCTCGGCATCGTTGCTGAGAATAACCATGTCTGCTTCTCTTCTGGTGTGTAACTGAGAATCTTATCCAGCTCATCCTTAAATCCCATATTGAGCATCTCATCTGCCTCATCTAATACTAAGAACTTAAGCTCGTCGAGATAGATGGATTTTCTTTTGATAAGATCTATCAATCTTCCTGGAGTAGCTATAATAATGTGTTGTGGCTTGCGCAGTGCTCTGATCTGATCCATGATAGAAGCACCACCATATACGGCGAGGACATTGATCTTAGGTAGGTACTTACTAAATATTGCCAGTTGCTCTGCTATCTGCTTACCCAGTTCTCTGGTAGGTGCTAAGATTAGCCCTTGGGTATTCTTGTCTTTAGGGTCTATACGCTCGATAAGTGGTAGGCCAAATGCCGCCGTCTTACCAGTTCCTGTCTGTGCCAGTCCGATAAGATCTCTGTCTTCTCCCAGTAGTCTTGGTATTGCCTGCTCCTGTATCTCTGTAGGTTTTTCGAATCCCAGTTCATCTAATATCTTTAAAACCTCTTTGGATAAGCCTAATTTCTTGAATTTTCCCAATTGAATAGTATTAAAATGTATAAAAAGTGGTGCAAATGTAGTCTTATTATAATCAACATGACTGATTGCTTATCTAATCGTGGATGGAATGATACTTAAGAAGCTATATCATTGGTCCTTAATAACTTAAGTACCTTATCGAATGCTGTGCTATGTGCACCTTCTATCACAATATCCTGACCATCCATATCTGTAAATTCTAAGTAAGCAGCATGTAACATCATAGTCGTCATGTCATAGGTTTCTTTCCATAATCGATTCTGCTTATTACAGCCATGTGGCCGATCGCCTATGATAGGATGGAATATATGTGCCATGTGCTTACGCAACTGGTGGAATCTCCCAGTCTGTGGTTGTAATTCTACATGGCTATATCGAGATGTATTATGCTTGCCATGTGGTAGATCTATCTCATATTTCTCTATCGTTGTATAATGAGTAGTAGCTTCTTGGATTTTATCTTTCTCATTCATCAGAGGGTAGTCTATGATGCCATTATCTTCTGTGTAACCTCTGACGATAGCGGTGTACTTTTTAGTCACTTTACGATCATGGAATAGGCTGTGCATATAGGAATTAGCCTCTTTGTCCTTAGCGAATAATAGCACACCAGAGGTCTTGCGATCCAGTCTGTGAGCCAAATATACTCGCTGATCGATCATGTCTCTTACGATCTGTAAGGCAAACTCTGTCGCATCTGGAGCCATCGGAGATCGATGCACGAGTAAGCCATGCGGCTTATGGACAGCGATTAAGCGTGAGTCTTCATATAATATGGATAATGGCTGGATGTCTGACATTAGGTATCGAGGTACAAATAATAGATATCGATGTATCGTTACTAAATCGAGAACAAATTACAACACAACTATAGATAAGGTATTAAATAAATTTAATAGCTCACTCAAATAGCTATTTTTGCAATATAAAGCTAAGCACATCCACATATGAAAAAATTCCTTGTTGCACCTTCTATTTTGGCAGCAGACTTCGGTAATCTCCAGAGAGATATAGAGATGATTAATGATACAGAAGCAGATTGGCTTCACGTAGATATCATGGATGGTCGATTTGTTCCTAATATATCGTTTGGTCCAGCGATTGCCAAGACTATGAAGTCTCACTGCAAGAAATTTTTTGATGTGCATATGATGATCGAGGAACCTGAGAAGTACATCTCTGCATTCCGTGATGCAGGAGCAGATATGATCACCTTCCACTTAGAGGCAACTAATCATGCCCACAGATGTATCCAGCAAATAAAAGATACAGGAGCTCAAGCAGGAATAGCATTAAATCCACATACTTCCGTAGATCTACTAGACGATTTATTAGAGGACTTAGATATGGTGTGTTTGATGTCGGTTAATCCAGGGTTTGGAGGACAGAAATTTATCTACAGAACCCTGCATAAGATCAGAACTCTAAAAACTAAAATCATAGAACGTAATCTAAAGACGCTGATAGAAATAGACGGTGGAGTAGGATTGCAGAATGCAGAATCTATATTAGAAGCAGGAGCAGATGTGTTAGTGGCAGGAAGTAGTGTATTTAAGTCTGAGAATCCTAAAGAATCAGTCAGTAGATTAAAGGCAATTCAGATCGGTAATTATGATATTTAGTATGTATCAAAGTAGGTCGTTTCTTTTTGCAAAGTCTTGCATTATTGTAAGCTTAGTGAGTGTCTCAATGATATGCCATAGTCAGACATCTACTGTCTTCGGGTTAGTCGAAGATATAGATACAGGTGCAGGGATAGAGTTAGTGACCGTATATGTAGAAGGCACTAATAATGCCGTAGAGACAGATGTCTATGGTGAATACAGGATAGAGGTAGAGTCAGGTAAGAAATTAAAAATAGTATATAGCAGAATCGGCTATACAGATGAGACGGCCAGCTTACCAGAGATGAAAGCAGAAAGTAAGCGAAGTATCAATGTAGGAATGGCGCCTGAGCTATCAGATGTAGATATTGTCATACGATCAGGTCGTATAGAAGATATCGGCATGGTAAAGGAGGAAGTAACAGAGCTTAAGAAGCTGCCTACAGCGAGTGGAAACTTCGAAAGTATCCTACCTCATATTGCCCTCGGAGCATCAGGAGGTACAGGTGGAGAGCTAAGTGCACAGTATAATGTAAGAGGTGGCAATTATGATGAGAACCTCGTATATGTCAATGATTTCGAGATTTTTAGACCACAACTGATCCGATCTGGTCAGCAGGAGGGACTATCTTTTCCTAATATCGATCTCATCAAAGAAGTATCTTTTTCTTCTGGTGGCTTCCAAGCCAAATACGGAGATAAGATGTCTTCTGTCCTGGATATAAGATATAAGAGACCAGATGAATTTAGGGCTTCTGCATCTATGAGTTTCCTCGGTGCTACGACACACTTTGAGGGTAGTAAGAAGCTTGGTCCTAATGCCTATAATAAGCTAAGATACTTATTCGGAGCTAGATATAAGACGACGCAATATCTCTTAGGATCGCTCGATGTCACAGGAGAGTATACACCTAATTTTGGAGATATACAATCATACCTGACCTACGATATGAGTAAAGATCTACAGGTAGGATTATTAGCTAATTATAATGTGAGTCAGTATAATTTTATTCCAGATCGTAGAGTATCTGCTTCTGGATTGTTTACTCAGGTATTACAATTAACAACGGTATTCGAAGGACAAGAAGAGGACGAATTCCAGAGTGCACTGGGTGGATTGTCATTGACGTATATACCTGAGCGTGAGAGGAATCCTTTTTTTATAAAATTACTATCCTCATACTATGATAATTATGAGAGTGAGAAATTTGACATTCTCGGATTCTATCGACTGAGTCAGGTAGAAATCGACCTGGAAGGAGAAGGCGGTCTTAATGAAGTCGGCGTACTCGGTACTGGAACGCAACACCTTAATGCAAGAAATCGACTAAAGAGTAATGTCGCTAATGTAGAACTGAGAGGAGGTATAGAATTGCAATCAGAATCAGACCGAAAGAACAACTTTATACAATGGGGGCTAAAAGTGCAACAAGAAGAAATCGACGATCGACTGAATGAGTGGGAGAGAATAGACTCAGCTGGATACTCATTACCATTCAGCCAAGAGGCAGTATTGCTAGATGAGGTGATCAAGTCACAGAATAATATCACATCGACCAGATATCAAGCTTTCTTGCAGAATAGTTACAGCGTGACGATTCCTAATAAGTCAGAATTTAGAATTACAGGAGGTGTAAGAGCGACACATTGGACATACAACTCAGAGACTAATATCAGTCCGAGAATGCAGTTATTCTATCAGCCCTTATCATGGCAGAAGCCGGTGACATTTAAGTTATCTGGAGGGATATATTATCAGCCTCCATTCTACAAAGAACTTAGAAGCCCACAAGGTGTGATCAATCCAGGTATCCAAGCTCAGAAATCCACACATATAGTAGCCGGTCTAATTCATGAATTCAAATGGCGTAAGATCAGTCGTAAGAACTTTAAGTTGATCACCGAATTTTATTACAAAAAATTAGATAATCTAATCTCCTACGAGATCGACAATGTAAGAATCAGATATTCTGGTCAGAATGATGCCACTGGATATGTCTCAGGTCTGGACCTCAGGATCAATGGAGAATTTGTCCCCGGTGCTGAGTCATGGATTAATCTTTCTTTCCTCCGAGCTAAGGAATCCCTGGACGGCGTAGACCACCAGCAGAGATTCTTAGGAGATTCCACTGCAACTGATGTCAAGTGGGTTCCTAGACCTACAGATCGATTTTTTAACCTATCGATGTTCTTCCAAGATTACCTGCCTGGCAATAATGATTTTAAGATGAGTCTCAATCTCAGTTTTGGTTCAGGACTACCATTCGGAGTAAAAGATAACAACAGGGTCTTCCGTAATACATTTTCTTATAAGAATTATCAGAGAGTAGATATCGCTTTCTTATATGTCATATGGGATGAGGCCAAGCGTATGCGCAAGCCCTACCATGCATTTAGGTGGACGCAGAATGCTTCGATCGGATTAGAGGTATTTAATCTATTGCAGATCGCCAATGTCGCTTCTAATACTTGGATTAAGACAATAGGAGATCAGCAGTTTGCCATACCTAACTTCCTGACTTCCAGACGAATAAACCTAAGACTTCGGGTAGACATCTAAATTATTTAAAAAATAATCTTATCTGCTTGCAGCGTAACAGGGGTTTGTCTCTTTATATAATTGTAAAAGCAAACGAATCATGCGTCAAATTTCTCTTTTTACTCTAATCATTCTCTTATTAACGTCTTGTTATAAGGATTATGACAACTCGGTCACAGAGCAAGAGAGAGAGCTGCCAGAGACAACGATGGAGTCAGGACTGACCGGTAGAGTACTCGATACTTCAGGTAACCCATTGACATCCTATTCTCTAGTTATCAATGGGCAGTCATATACACATCAGCAAGAATATTTCTATAATGATGTAAATAATCTTAGAAAGTATGGTCAGATCATATTCATAGAAAAAGATGGAGAGGAATTAGGTTTTGCTAATGCACTTCTGGTAGAAAATGATATCAACTATGCAGGGATGCAAATTTTTCCGGATAAGCGAGAGACAATTGTCTCTGGAGCTACAGAAAGTTTAACGATCAGTAATCTAATTAGTCTGGATTTCAGTAGAGATCAACTATTGGACAATCAAAATAATACACCAACTGGTGACATAGAATTCAATTTGTTATCTGTGACTGACAGAGAATTACTGACTCAAGTAGGGAATTTTGGATATGATAACAAGGGTGGACTTTTAACATTGGAATCTTCAGAGCTTTTCTATATAGACTTTAGTGATAACAACGGTGAGAAACTGACCATAGCAGAAGGGAATCCGCTTACAGCAAGAATCTCAGATGATAACTTGTCTCTTCTCCGATTAGATCCAAGTAAAGGATACTGGGATGAGATATATAATGCGACAAGTATAGTTGGACCCTCTATATCAGAAAGTGATTATTACCTCTTGGCTGAGTCCAGTCCTGCTGTCTACAGTCAGGGTACATGTATTAAGCAAGATAGACCCGTGTCTTATATAGATGCTAACTATAATAATGGTCAGAACAATGAATTACTCAATATCAAAACAACTTCTAAAGGGCAATGGGCAATTGCGACATCGTCAGATATAGAAGTTAATATGTCTTACATGACACCATGTGGTGATGCTTTGTCAGAATCCACTATCATAATTTCTGAGGAATCACGAGAAGATTATGTAATCCAATTGCCAAGTGATGTAAAGTTATTAGACCTAAGTACAGAAGTGATCGATTGTGATGGAGAGGTGAGTATGCTTCCTTCATTGAGTGTTGTAGAAGCTAATAATACACAAAATATATATGTGTATAACACCAATGGGATAGAGACATGGTTGCCAGTATGTTCGGACGGAGTCGATATTTCTGGATATGATATTATAGCTAATAATAGTGGAGCATTACTTGACTGGAATTTAGATATCAATGATGCGATAGGTTACCTAAGTTATTGCGAAGATTTCGAGAATGGATTTAGCTACATTAATATAAGAGATGATCATAATGTATACGATTCACCTATGCTGACTTCAGATGGAATGTCCACTTTATTAGAAGAGACCGAAAACCGATTTAGAGTTAATTTTCTTGGTAATAAAACTGGATCTTATGATAAGAAAGATGTGAAGATGTACTTGCAGGATACACAGTTTGGTGATGGGGGATATAGAATAGCCTGTGAATCGACTGAGACAGGATGTGGCTTTACTGATTTTAATGTGACACATTTTAATGTGGATACTGATGGTTGGACAAGAGTGTCATTTTCAGGGAGCATTTGGATGCAGACCCTTGATCCTCCATTAGCTGGTGATTTTGATGTGACAGGCGTCATAATGCACAGGTAGATAAGCATAGAAGCAAATTGTAAATTAAACTAATAACACAAACCCATTTTTTTTGACTGAAGCTGACATCATAAAAGGATGTATAAAAGGTGATGAGAGAGCATGCCGAGCACTGGTAGAAGCCTACTCAGGTTATATATATACGATCTGTCGCAGGTATATGAGAGATGAGAGTGTTGCTAAGGATTGTATGCAAGAGTCACTCATTCAGATTATAAGAAAGATGGATATGTATGAGGAAAGAGGTAAGCTTAAGTCGTGGATAAGTACAGTAACAGTCAAGAAATGTCTTGATATCATTAGAAAAGAAAAGCGTCATATTTCTGCTGACTTAGATTTTGTGGCAGAGCCGTATAGAGATGAGACGACGAGCCTAAAGTTGGAGCATGCAGATGTAATGACATTCATGCAGACGCTACCGGATAACTATAGAATCGCTATTAATATGTTTCTGGTAGAGGGATACTCACACAAAGAAATAGGAGAGAGATTAGGTGTGACAGAAAGTAGTTCCAGATCTTTAGTCTCCAGAGCTAGAATGATGATAGTAGAATCATTCCAATCAGAAAATAACAGGGTAGAAAATATAGGTGTCCAAAAAAAAATAGAGAATAATATCAATATAAAATTGTCTCATAGTTGATTACAAATATTATAGTAGATGAATAATTTAAATAACAAGGAAAAGCAGTTCAAAGAAATACTCGAAGGGATAGAGTATGACTTAGATACTTCTATAGTATGGTCTGATATTAAGAGCCAATTGCCTCTGCAAAAAGAAGATAAGAAATCTCCATTTTGGTTGTTTCTCACCATAGGCATAAGCTTACTGACGATGTCTTCTTTTGTTACATATACATATATCAATGCAGAAGTAAGCACAGAAATAGTCGAGCAAATAGAATTTATAAAAGTTGCAGATTCTGAAGTCCATCAGTTTGCTACATATATACAAGATACCGAAAGCTCAACTACAAGCATTACAGAAATTGTAGAAACTGCAAAAGCTAATAATACAGAAACAGAAAATAGATCTTCCCTAATAGAAAACAACAATACACTTAATCAAAATAACAACTTGTCAATACAGGACAAATCATCATATAGTATTGAAAATCAAATAGTTAGCGAAAATAATATTAACTTATCTAATTATACAAATCCAATTGTCTCGAATGACGCTAAGGATGTAGTCAAAGAACACTCAACTTCTGACTTAGCAGGTGGATTAGTAATCCCAAAAACTCAGAATAATCTAATTTCGAACAACTTATTAAACATAAGTTCTGTACCAAGCTTAAGCTCATTCCTAACGAGTACAGATCCAATTATAATAGAAAATCCAACTGGATACAGCAAAGTTATAGAGCCGATCAGCTATCCATATACTTCTCAGTTTTTTCTGTCTATGAATGCTGGAATAAATTATGGATTTGCTCAGAATCAAGTCGTTAATTCCTCTGATTTTGATCCCAGCAAATTCAATAATGAATCTGCTCGAATCGGTTATAGTCATGACCTTATCTTCGGAATAGAGAATCGAAATGGTTGGATTCTGGGAGGAGGGCTGTCATATAATACGCAGTTCTTTAATTATCAGAATCAGTCTACTGAAACTTATCAAACAGTCGAACAAGGAACTATAAATAATCACATAGAAAGTAACGGTTCTGTGACTACTACCAGTGGAGATGTGACGGTAACGAATACTTCCGCATATGATCTAAGTTGGAATCGAAGACATAAATTTGTAGATGTCACAGCTATGATCGGGAAGAGGATATTTCTGCTTAACCAATTGTCAATTGTAGCGGACTTAGATATTGCGTACAACATACATGCCAGTCACTCAGGATATTATTACAGTGAGCTTTCTGGAGACATAGAAAAATTTACACCATCAGATGATAATCCATATGCAACTAATAACGGATTGTCTACAGGTGTAGGGATCGGAATAGATCATAGCATACAACAATTCAATATAGGGCTAAAGAGTTCTTACAATTTCAATCCTAATAACTTATTACAGGATGGTACTTTTTACAAAACGAATAATAATTTAATAAAACTACAATTAGGTCTCAGCTACTTCCCAGGTCGATGACACAATTCATTATTTATAACTTTCATTAATTAGACATTATGGATCGTCTATGAAATAGATAATTAGATCAAAGATTTAATTTGCTATTAATAGGTAATCAAAAGTTTACAAAAATTCAAACACATGAAAACATTTTTGACTTCACTTTTAATTTTTCTACTCTGTACATGTGGCTTATCAGGGCAAACTGTGCAGTTCGATTTCTCATCTACATCAGGTCAGGTGGCGCCTAACGGTACTATAGACGTAGATGTCAGAGTTTCAGATTTTGATAATTTAGTTACTGCGCAGATGGCATTTCTTTGGGATAAGGATGTTTTTGAGATTCAGTCTATTCCCTATTTGACAACGACACTATCCGGGTTTTCTGAGTTTAATTTTGCTCTCCCATTTCAGACATCCGATAATGCTAAAGGTGAGTTAAGAATGGCATGGTTCTCTAATTCGCTAATTGGTGTGACTTTGCCTGCGGATCATTTGCTTTTTACCATGAGATTAAAAGCGGTAGGCGAAGCTTGTGAAAATACATTGTTCCGAGCAGGAAATGCGAGTAATAATATAGTTGAAATCTCAGACGAAATAGGAACTCTATATGACTTATGTACTAACACTTTCGTATCTCAGATAAGCGGAATGGCATGTACTTATAATTCTAATCTTGTCTGTAATGATCAGGTAAATATCAGTCTGGATGAGCAAGGTGAAGCATTATTACATCCAGACATCGTATTAGAAGGTGGTCCTTATGACTACACTCAGGTTTCTGTAGAACCATCTAAGCTGACATGTGCAGATGATGGTCAGACTATAACATATATTGCCACGGATGCAGTATCAGGTAATACTTGTTTCGGTTCTATATTGCCAGAAGATAAGCTGGGATATTGTGACGGAAGTAGCGGCGGAGGTAATAATGAAAATTTGGCTTGTAGTGCTTTTGTCAATGTTTCATTAACTCCTTGGGGTCCTACAACCATCACTCCCGAAATGGTACTCGATGGAACCTTCTATGATTATACACAACTATCTGTCAACCCATCTGAGGTAGGGTGTGATGATATCGGTGAAGTAACCTGTACAGTCACAGCTGCTAACGGCAATTCATGTTGGACTATACTGAATGTAGAAGATAAAGCACCTCCGGTAGCAATAGCAGCAGAAGTCGTTTTTATTTCTCTTACCCAAGCAACATCTGGCGATCCTTATTCCGCAAAACTATTCGTAGAAAATGTAGACAACGGTTCTTATGATAACTGTACAGCACAAGAAGACCTTTTATTTGAGCCAGCATTCTATGAGTTTGACTGTAGTCATATCGGTAATAATATTGTCTATATGACAGTTACGGATGAGTACGGTAATTTTAATGAAGTATGGACTACAGTAACGGTAGAGCTTAAGATAGAAGGGGAAGGTACTTGTCCAGATGATGTAGTTGTCGATTGCACAACAGACATCTTAGATGATATTGTTATCGCTTCCACATTAGGCCAGGCATTCGTAGCTGACGGTTGTCCGGCAGATTATACTGATGTCCCAGCTTATGATGAGAATGGGGACGGAGATACGAATGATGATTTTGTCTTCCAAGGAATCACTTATAGCGAGTCTTATGTACAGGCATGTAATATAGGCGTTATTTCACGTGCATGGAATACTGAGGATGAGAATGGAGAAGATTGTGTACAACGTATATATGTCGGTCATTCCGGTGTAACATTTTCTGAAGAAAATATTACTTGGCCTGAAGATCAGAGAGTTTCATGTATAGACGATGTTATTAATGAAGATCCTATCATTGATGATAGTGCAATTTGTTCTTTTATCGGATTTTCTGTTCAGTCAGATACAATTATAATTGCACCAAATGCTTGTAGTAAGATCATTAAGACCTATACAGTTATAGATTGGTGTAACTATGATCCTAATGGGACATCAAACCCAGGATTATATGAGCACACGATAATAATAAGTATACTGGATGTCACTTCCCCAGAAGTGCAAGTCTCTGATCAAGAAGTCACTTCTTGTGGCGCAGGTGGCTATAGGCTTTCTGCAACAGTAGATGATAGGAATTGTCGTGCAAATGATGTCGCATGGAGCGTGAGTATTGATTCTGATATGGATGGCACAGAAGACTATATGGTAGAATATACAACAGATAACTTAGGGACTTATTTTGTTAATGTTCCCGTATCGGCAGTGAGTGGACAAGGACCTCATGGTGCAACTTGGGTTGTAACTGATGTATGTGGCAATGTAAGAACAGTTATGAGTACATTTACAATCGGCGATATGTCAAGTGATAATAAAGCACCTACACCTTATTGCTCTAATAATCTAAATGTTGCAGTCGAAGCTTACAGCGGCTCTGGTCCACTTCCGCCACCTACGGTATTATACGCTAAGGATATAGATGCTGGAAGTTTTGATGATTGTACTGCTTCAGAAAACTTAAGATTTACTTTTTCAGATGTGGCACCTGCTAACGATCCGTCATATAGCTCATTCGAGAGATCGTCTTCTATGTCTTTTGTACAAGCGGATTTGAATGGAGAAAATACAGCGATAATAACCAGAGATATGTATGTATGGGACGAGAGCAACAATTCAGATTTTTGTAGGGTCAATATAACACTCAGAGAGGGTGGAGGATCTACAAGTGGAGATCTTACTTTAGCATTCTCTGATGAGTTTTCTTCGATTAATGATCTTGTGTGCATGCCATTAAGAGTGTCAGGATTTAATAATATCAATGCATTGCAAGGGACTGTAAGTTGGGATAGTGATGTTCTTGATTATAGCAGTGTGCAGTCTCTGGCTTTACCTGGAATGAGTGAGAGTAGCTTCTTTTATAATGAGGCAACTGAGAAACTTAGTTATGTATGGATAGATAACTCTGGCCTGACTCCTGCAACCTTAGCAAATGGGTCTACACTGTTTGAGGTATGCTTCAGAGTTACGGGTAATACAGGAGATGTATCGCCAGTTAGATTGACTAATGATCCTACTCCTGTAGAATTAAGTGACAATAATGGTGTAGTGTCAGCGACACTTATAGATGGAAGCGTCACAGTCGGAGAAGGACCTGATTGCTCTGTAGATTTATTAGCACCTGTACCCATATGTACATCTCTAAGTAGTGCTGTGACTAATGGTGGATTAGTGGAATTGTTTGCTGTTGATTTTAATTCTAATAGTTATGATAATTGTACACCAGCATCACAGCTGAGATACACATTCTCTGCAGTGTCACCAGATTCTGATCCATCTTACATTGCTTCTGCCAGAAGTTCTTCAGCTATTTTCCGTTTGCAAGATGCCAATTCTGATGGAGAGATTTCATTACTGATGTATGTATGGGATAGTAACAATAATTATAATTCATGTGCTGTAACAGTGGTGCTACTCAATGATAGTAATTGTATCGTGACTGAGGATGATATCATTTTTCCTCCTACATTTCTGACTGTTCCTGTTATAATCACTAATCCTAATGAAGTAAACAATGCTTTTGCTCCTGATGCATTGTCACAATTATCAGGTATCGAAGAAGCAGATGTATTTCCGACATATACGATGACAGGGTGTTCTAACTTGGCTCAGGCATTTAATGATGTAATCATAGAAGTACAAGGTGATACACCATTTAGTTATAAGATTATTAGAGAATGGACAGTTATAGATTGGCTAACAGCTAATACATATACCTCAGTCCAAATCATAAGAAACTACGACGATGAAGCAGAATATATATGTGATACATTACCAAGGTCTGCTCCAGAAGGAGATTGTGCCTCTGGACATACATTAGAAGATGATGTAGAATGGCCTAATGATATTGCAATCAGTGATCACAGATTGACACCTGATGAGTTGGTGACAGTATCTGAGATATTGCAAGAAGATAGCAGACCTGTTTTCTATGATGATGTGACACTTTATGTTACAGATTACATAGACGTCATTAATGATCTTACTCAGGAGACACTTGTCATAGATAGAGAGTGGTCTGTAACTAGAACAGATCTCCAAGGAGCTGAGTGGAACTATACTCAGAAAATTACAGTAGATCTCAGAGAGTTCGGTATGCTTGTCACTGTCAATACGCTTAATAATAGACCAGTACCAGATGTGACTATAGATGGCGTTATTGCTACTAATGATCAGGGTCTTGCATACACGGAAGAGTCAGTAGATCCTTACAAAGATGATATTGCTTATAATGGATTGAACATACGTGACATCATATTAATGCAAGCACATAAGTTAGCTATATCACAATTAGATAACTTACAATTACAAGCAGCAGATATTAATGGCGACGGTGCAATCACTAATTCTGACATATCTGCGATCAGAAAAGTGATACTCGGAATCGATGATCAGTTAAGCTCGGAATGGACCTTTGTCGATCAGACCAATGAAACAGCTTCTGGCATAGATCCTAAGGCACATTATGTTGCAATTAAGCCAGGTGATGTCGATGATAGTGCTGTACTAACGATGGAGCAAGATATAGATGCGACAGAGACGATTTATATAGAGGATATCTTAATTAATGAAGGCGCAAGTTACTCAGTCCCTCTTTACTTCGGAAGAGAGATTAATTCACTTGGAGCAGAGTTGCATCTTGATTTTGATGCAGATGCTTTAGTTATCAGAAGTGTCAGTGCTACAGATGCATTCGGAGAGATCAGTTGGAGCTTAGATGGGGGTAATAGAATTGTCATTCTTAATTATAATGACAATGGTATGTCAGAAGTTATCACAACTGATACGCCTATATTGACTATAGAATTCCAAGCTAAGCAAAATGGAATATTGAAAGGATTATTTAGTCTTTCTGAAAATATAGACTCTTGGATTGTTACAGAGGACTATGGTATGTTGCTTATTGATGGCGTATTTACTGGTGAGATAGGTGTCGGAATAGAGGATATTAATAATGACTTAGGCATAAGAGTATTTCCTAATCCAGCATCAGACTTTGTTACTATAGATAGATCTATCATCGAGAGTTCTGCTGATATGCGAGTGCAATTATATGATGTGACAGGACAACTAGTCTTAGCGACTATGAATAATACTACAATTGATGTATCAGATATGATATCTGGTATGTATATCTATAAGCTGACCATAGACGACCAAGTACAAACAGGTAAGTTACTTGTTAAGAAATAATACAGTTGATTATAATTCCAATGCCACATTGTCTAAAGATGATGTGGCATTTTTATTATATAGACTGTGAGCATCTCCTAATGGTTTGTTCTATCGGGAGTATGTCAATTGGCTTATTTCTTTAAGCCATTATGTTGCTATTATGTTAGGTACTGCTTAACAGATTTTCTGTGTCGCCCCTCTGGGGCTGTCTATAGTTATCATTGTAATGGATGTAGACATTGTTATTAGTATTTATATATTGTAATTGTAATTGTAATTGTAATTGTAATTGTAATTGTAATTGCCATTGACATTGAAACTGCCATTGCCAGTGATATTGCCATTTTAGTTGCAAACTCTATCCTTTATCGATCCAGTCAAATTGTCCTTCGTAAACTATGCTGAAGAATGTCGCAACTACTATAGGGGTGATGCAGGCTATTCCCATCCATATGAAATAACTCCGCGGTACTTTAGATTTTTCTACGAGCTCTATAATCACGGCAAACAATAATATTCCACCTGTAATGAATCCCATAATCATGCATACCAGTAAGCCAGTGTACTCGTCCATCAGCCATACAGTCGAGTAGAGAATTAGTTGGATAAGAAAGCCCAATAGATAATTCATATTTCAGTATCTTGTTGAATATAAAACAAGTTATTGCTCGTCGAGATATTATCCATCATCTGTTAGGATTGTAAGACATCTTCTATAATTTTTTGAGCTATAAATAATTGCTCTTCTCGATCCATATAACTGTTGTCTATTAGGAGTGCATCGTCTGCTTGTCTTAGAGGACTGTCATCACGAGTGCTGTCTATGTGGTCTCTATGATGGAGATTTTTTTTGACTTCTTCATATTCCGTAGGCATTCCTTTCTGAGATAACTCCTTATGCCTTCTTGTCGTACGTACATCTAAGTTAGCCGTGACAAAAAGCTTAACCTCTGCATCTGGAAACACAACTGTTGCAATATCTCGGCCATCCATGACGACACCTTTCTGTTGACCAAGTGATTGTTGCAGGTCTACAAGCTTTTTTCTGACCATACTTTTAGAGGCGACTTCTGAGACGATGTTAGATACATCGATAGCAATGATTCTTTTAGTGATATCTTTTTCGTTTAGCAATATCTGAAATGAACCATCTGGATAATTGATATCTATATGTATGTTATCTAAGGCAGTTGTTAGCTCCTCGTTGTCATTAATATTGATATCATTTTGGATAATGTACAATGCAACTGCTCTGTACATTGCTCCAGAATCTATATAGATATATGACATTTTCTTAGCAATATCTCGAGCCAATGTGGATTTGCCACAAGAAGAATGACCGTCGATTGCTATATTAATTTTATTTCTCATTTATATTCCAAATCTATATTAATTTATAGACTTTCTGTTATTTATAACACCTGCAATCTTATTCTGATTCACAGATTATTTGGCTGTCTAATATTTGATTTGTGATTTGGAATCATATTAACTAAATTTATAATATGAAGAAGAAGGGTGTTTTGATAGATAATTTCGAAAGTTCGATGGCGTTAGAGCTATACGAGTCTCTGTACAAGTCTAAGGACAAGCGGCAGTGTTCGTATGTATTTCTCAATAAATTAAAGAAAAGTCTAAAGTGCAAAAATGTCTTATTGATAGAAAAAAACAGCTCGGGGCATTGGCTGACTCTTGCAGACGGAAGACTTAAGATTCAAAAAAGAATAATCCAGTTGCCAGAGAGGGCATCTTTATTTCAAAACTCAGAAAGTTATAAACTGCTCTCAGCAAAAGGTGATATTCTGGATGAGAAGCGACATGGTGATAACGTTGACGTTCCTATTATTCATCTGATTTATTTAGATGAGAACCATCTACTTTTGATTGAGAATAATAAAGTTATTTCTTCAGAAGCAATGGATATAATCATTAACCCTGTCCGAGCATTCTATGATTATTCTCAGTTGTTAGCAGATACTAATAATAATCATGCCCAGTTCTCAGAGACAAAAGATAACCTCATCGCAAAAACTGATGATCAATCTTCAGCTCTCAAGCAATTATTAATTAATAAAGCAAAGAGAGAATCACCTACAGGCTTGATAGGCTTAGATGATAACTTTATTATCATAGAGCTAAATGAAGCTGGGAAACGCTTAGTTAAGAAATTATATAACAAGAATATAAAGATAGGTGACAACTTAAATACGCTATACAGTGATACAGAATTTGAAAAATTAGAATCTGAAGTTCTTTCCAAGTTAAGAAGTGGAGACTCTGTCGACAAGTTGATTACAAAGGATGTTATATCTAATCAAATCCATATCAGTTATAAGTATAGACCCCTAGTCAATAGTAATTCGGATGTTAAGGGTTATTTGATATTGATGAATGACGTCTCAGAGAAGAAAAAATCTCGGCTTAAGGCTGAGAATAATAAACTAATATTAAAAACCATATTAGATCTTTCTGAATCATCATATGTCGCTTATGATATTAATCTTAATGTGACTTTTTGTAACCACTCGGCGATAAGCTTACATAAGAGGTTCTTAAATATTGATCTAAAAAAAGGAATGCATATAAGTGAAATCAGCAATAATAAATCTTCTTTTTGGCATGATATACCTATAGAAGACATAGATGAGAGTCTGTATCACAAAGCTAATTCAGTTACTTATTATGAGAACGGAGAAACTAAAATAATTAATCTATACTTAGCCCCTATAAAGGATAAAGAAGGTCAGATGATAGGACTGATGGAGAGTGCCATTGATGTCACAGAAGATACAGTGAAGGCTCAAGAATTAAAGGAGAGAAAGGCAACCTTAGATGCCATCCTTAATAGTTCTAAGAATGGAATCTACGCAGTAGACAAGAACATGATCTTGTTAGCTGTTAATAGAGAAGCTCAGAGAGATTTTTTCGAGTATTGTGGAACGCAGGTGGTTGTCGGAACTGACCTCCATGATGTTATTCCTAAGAATGATCTAAATAGATGGAAGAAGGAGTATTTTAATAAGGTATTTGAAGGTGAAGAATTATCATACATAGGTCCATTAACTGAGGATAGAGTAGTGGAGAATTTTTATTACCCTGTTATTAATTCTGAGAATGAGATTATCGCCTGCTTAGAGTTATGTCGAGATATTTCTGAGATTGTAGCAAGGCAACAAGAACTTGCTAAGAGTGAGAAAAGATTTAGATCACTTGTAGAGAATTTGCCTACAGGAATCTTAAGAACTTCTATGGATGGTGAGATTAATGATGCTTCGGCTAGTATAGAAAGTATCTTAGGTTACGCTTCTAGTGAATTAATAGGCAGTAACATTACAGACTTTATTCCTAAGGAGTTTGAAAGAGATATGAGCACTTACATCAGCAACTTATCTAAGAGCGAAGTTAATCCAATGAGTTCTTCAGTCGTCGTCCATAGCAGTGGAGAATTAAGAAATATAGAAGGACGTGCTTCTATAATAATGGACGAGAAAGGTCAGCCACAAGAATACCTGTTTTCATTTAACGATGTGACTGATGCAATTGCTGTAGAGAAAAGATTAGAATCTGCCAAGGGTAATTTCGAGTTGTTATTCAAAAATATGTATGATGCCGTATTGCTATATGATTTTGATACCGAAACGATCTTCGATTATAACAAAGCTTTCGCTAAATTCTATGGAGAAGAAAATAGAGTAATAAAAAAGCTCAATAAAGAAAATTTTATACCTAAGCGCTCTAAGTATTTTCCTGGCATAGATGTCTGGGATGTACTACAGAGTCTTATAGATAGATTGTCACGTAAAGAAACAGTAAAAAATAGATCCGTATTCTACAACAAAAAGAAAGAGGAAAGATTAGCCGAGGTTTCTATGTTTCCCACGGTAGAGAAAGGTAATATAGCCTACATCGTTATTAAAGATATTACGGAATCTTACCTTAATGCTCAAGACTCTAAAGATAAGACAGAAATATATGAACAACTTATTGCGCAATCATCTGAGGGAATAGATATAATAGAATTAATTAGAAATGCTGACTCAGATGCCATCGAAGGCAGGCTTATTGTACGGAATAAATGGATGGCTCAAATTTTAGGTTCGAAGGACAAACCCATGACAAGTGTAGAGGAAGTAGTTAAGATAATGCCGGAATTTCAGTCTGAAAGTATGACTAGTGAGGACATGGTGAAAGATATTATCAAAGAAGTGTTAGTAAATAGAAAAACTGAGAATGAGATAAAGGTCTCATATGATGATAAGAAATTTGATATAAATACCCGCCATAACTTGGTCGAGTTAAGAGATAAGAAATACCTTATTAGAAACTTCCTCGATGTCACCGAGAAGAAGAAATCAGAGGATATAATACGCCAGCAGATATTAGATCTTAATCATAAGAATAATGAATTACAGAAGTATATAGATTCTAATCTACAGTTAGAGAATTTTGCTTACATCGCATCTCATGACCTTAAGGCTCCGATTAGATCAGTTATCAGTTTTATGCAGTTGCTTAAGAAAAATGTGGCTAATCAGTTAGATGAGAAGAATCTTAAGTTCATCGATATTGTACTTACTGCGTCGACTAATATGCAAGTACTTATAGATGATCTTCTGACTTACTCTCGTATCAATACTCAAGATGTTGTCATAGAGTCTGTAGATGCTAATAAGCTTGTTACTGCACTTCTGAGAGACTTAGTAAGTGTAGTAGAGGAAAGTGGGGCTCTTATCCAGATAGATAAGCTACCGATCATGCAAGCGGATAGCTCTAGGGTCAGACAAGTATTCCAGAACTTAATTACTAATGCCATTAAGTTTATCCCGAAAGATAGAATACCAGAAATTTCGATTAATTATTCTAAGGAAAGAACCTTTCATCATTTTTCTGTAAGTGATAATGGAATAGGGATAGAAGCTGAATACTTAGAAAAGATTTTCTTGATGTTTATGAAACTGCATAGCGAAAATAAATACACAGGAACGGGCATAGGCTTATCTATATGCAAGAAAGTAATAGACCAGCATGAGGGTCAGATATGGGTAGAGTCTAAGATAGGAAAGGGTAGTACATTCCACTTTAGATTAAGTAATAGCTTATCTTCTTAATGGCTAATGCCCTTTAAATAACAAGTCAATTTATACTTTAAGAATAAATTCTCTAAGGTTCTCCTCATTGTCAAGCTTAAGCTTTTTCTTGAGTCTGTATCTTGTCATCTGTAGACTCTTGAGTTCTACATTAAAGATACTGGCGACCTCGTAGTTGTCTAGATTCATTTTGATATATGCACAGTGCTTGAGATCTAGAGAAGTCAATTTTGGGTTACGTACACTTAGTTTATTGAAAAATTCACTATCTAGACTTTCAAAGACTTCTTTGAATTCTGTCCAAGACTGATCCTCCATCGCTATACTTTCTACACTACGAGTTAGTTGTCTCAACTTACGTAGGACGATACTCTCGTTATTTTCACTACGAAGGGATGTGTAGCAATCATCTAATTGATTTTTGAATGCCTTCAGGTGATTAGTAATCTTAGTATTATCTAAGTCTAAAGTCATAAGTTTCCTTTTGACTTCATTAATGTTTTTCTGATGTTCTACTTCATTGCTATCCAGCAATTGACTCTTCAGGGCAAGAGATTTTTCCAGTTCTGATTTCTGATTATTTATAATCTGGTTTAGCTCCAGCAATTCTCTTTTTTGACTTTGTAAGGTTCTGCTTGCTTCGTTTAGTTTGATGACGCTGTGAACCCTTGCTGTCAGTTCTATTTTAGATACCGGCTTATTTAGAAAATCTATACTGCCATAATCGAAGGCCTCTTCCAGGACATTCTCGTCTTGTAAGCCAGTTATAATAATAATAGGTACGTTGCTAAATGCTTTATTCTTCTTGACGATCTTAAGTGTATCGAGTCCGCCAACTCTCGGCATCTGCCAGTCTAGAAGGATAAGATCTGGTAATTCTTCCCCCATTTTTTCTAAGATTCGCTCTCCATTGTCAAGTTCATTGAACCTGAAATTAGCTTCTCCGAGGTACTCTTTATACAGAATACGATCAAAGTCTCTATCGTCCACGATAAGTATCAGCGGTAAATCCATAGTTTCCATTTTGTTAAATTCTCACTGAGAATACATCAATTATGATTCCGAATTAATAACTTATTGCTAAAGGGCTACAATTTACATTACAATATATATGTAATATACTGAATTGCAATTAGTTAGTAACAACAATAGATGTTAAAAAAATAGGCATGAATCAAAACACTTAGTGATTACGATTGTTTATTATCGGTATCTAAGCTTATGATCACTTCAATATGAGAAGGTTCTGCTAATGATGCAAGTAAAAAAGAACAGATTCATTAGCTTTGTATAATATTAATCAATTTTTTCTATGAGCCAGACAGTTTCGGATTTTCTGCACTCCCAGACAGAAGAACCACATATCGCAAGAACTAAAGAAATTATCAAGAAGTATCCAGAGATCAAAAAACTCATGGGTCGTAATGTGAATACATTTTGGTTTGCATTCTTTATCGTCATTACACAGATAGCTATCGCAGTTGTATTAAGAGACCAGCCTTGGTATATGATCCTTATTGCGGCATTTACATTTGGCGCATTTGCTAATCATGCCTTGTTTGTTTTGATACATGAGTTCACTCATAATATGGTTTTTAAAAGTAGATTAGCAAATCTATGGGGAGGAATTATGTGTGATCTTGCTAATGGATTTCCCAGTTCTGTTTCATTTAGAAAATATCACCTTAAGCATCACGCATTCCAAGGGCATCATGACATAGATGCGGATCTTGCCAGTTATTGGGAAGCTAAGTTGATCGGATCTAATTTTTTAGGAAAGTCATTCTGGTTATTAATGTTTCCAGTTTTCCAGGGATTGAGGCCACCTAGACTTAAGCAAATTAAATTTCAAAGTAAGTGGGTATGGATTAACTTAGGAACATTGATCGCTTTTGATATCGCATTGGTTTATTTAGCAGGACCGTGGGTGATCTTATACTTAGCAGCTTCATTTTTCTTTTCTATTGGATTACACCCATTAGGAGCAAGGTGGATACAAGAACACTTTCTCGTAGCACCACCGCAAGAGACATACAGTTATTATGGTCCGCTGAATTACTTAGCATTTAACGTAGGTTATCACAATGAGCACCATGATTTCTCATTCGTCCCATGGAATAATCTTCCTAAGATCAGAGAGATAGCACCAGAATATTACAATACTCTCGTCTATCATGAGTCTTGGACTAAGTTATGGCTTAAATTTATATTCGATAAGGAACTTTCTCTTTTCTCCAGAGTCGTCAGGAAAGATAGAGGCGGTATCAATGTGACCACAGGAGAAAATGACTTTTTTAAGGGCATGGAAACGAAAGAACAAGTGAGTCCAGTAGTAGCAGGATAGGTATCACAGAGATTAGATAGCGAATTAAAAAGTTTGATTATTAACTAAGCCTTTTTATTCATAATAATAAATAGCTCAGATCCATCTCTTGGGACTATCGAGTTATAGCAAGTTTCCAACACTTTAATATCAAAAGAGCTATGGAAGAGAGCCTTATATTCTTCTTTGCTTCCGCCAAATGGTGGTCCTGGTTTCTCAAATGATTGACTAAAAAGTAGACCTGCTAATGTACCACCTGGCTTAAGCAACTCGAGAGTCTTTTCAGTATATTTTTCTCTTAGATTTGGAGTCAGGGCACAAAAGAATGTCTGTTCTATAATAAGATCATACTCACCTTTGTGAACAAAAAAGTCTTCCTGTATAATATGATCATTCGGAAAATCTGGAACCCTCTGTCGCAGATTCTCTATAGGTGATGGTGCAAAGTCTATTACTGTCACATCTGAGAATCCTGCCTCATGTAAGTACTCTGCTTCATAAGCATTACCAGCACCAGGAATCAGAATACTAATGCTGGTGTCTTTAAGCTGATCGATATATAACTTAATGGGCGTAGAAGGAAATCCAATATCCCAACCACTGGAATGATTTTGATAGCGTTGTTCCCAATATTTTTGGTCTAATTGCAATAAGAATTTATTGAAATGGAAAAAAGAAGTATTGATAGCGATGACATAACTCATTCCTAAGTTTTTCTATAAAAAAAACTTAATGCATACGATCACCACGTACCGATAATGTATCCATAATCGTCTTCTCATGATCGAGATATTCTTGCCATCGTGCTTTGGATTTTTCTTCTCCAGCGTAATGCTTAGCCAGATCTAAGAATAATCGATAGTGCCCAGCTTCTGATACCATGAATCCGTGGTAGAATTCCTTAAGATTGTCATCCGCTATGTGCAGAGATAATAAGCGGAATCTCTCACATGATCGAGCTTCTATAAGTGCAAATGTTAATAGCCTTTCTAATAGCCTATCTTCTCGACTTCCACCGCCTCGCTGGAATTCCCTGAGCTTGTTGACATATTCATCTTTTCTCTGTACTCCGAGATCTAATCCTCTCTTATTCAGTTCTTTGAGTACTATTTGGAAGTGACTCCATTCCTCTTGTACGATAGGGGATAATTCCTCTACTAGTCGCTTTCTCTCTGGATAACCTTGTATGAGTGAAATGCAAGATAATGTCGCTTTCTGCTCACAGTAGGCATGGTCTGTGAGTATCTCTTGGAGGTTCATTTCTGCCAGATTGACCCATCGCGGATCTGTAGGTAGTTTGAGTCCTAATTTTGCTTTTGTTTCAGACAATTGATTTGATTTTTAAGTAGGTCAAAATTTTGTACTTCATACTCCTGATATCCTTCTTCCCATACGATACCGATTGTTTTTACATACTTCTTAGATAACTCCTTGATGTCTAGATTATCCAGAGGATAGATGCCTTCATAGATCGTGTACTTGGCAGATCGCTTAGCAGTTCCTCTGTCTCTTTCTATATTATCCATATAGATATGCTCATCATCTGTAAATAAGATCTTAAGCTTAGATCCCTTATCGAGATTGCCATAAGCATGCTTAGCATTTTCTGAATTGATTCTGAGATGTAATTGTAAGAAACTATTCTCACCTGCATGGTAGATATTAGCAGAGCACTCGAGTAAGTATTTGTCCTTCATCCATTTCTGCACTTGCGGATGTGTATGCATGAAAAAAGGTCTCGCTTGGAACTCTTTGATATCGACTTCTAATTCTTCGTCATATCCATCTTTTACCTTGTGACAATCGCTGGAATTTGCAATATTGTCATAATTAATATCACTATGAGGATCAAACCATACCATAGTATTCTGTGATACAACAACTCCGATACTCAGGTGTATAGCTAAGAAAAGCATACAAGTTCTAAGATTAATTAGTAGTCTCAGATATTTTAATTTTAGTATTAACATCTAATACAAAACTATTAAATAATAAGCATAGTTATTATTGATATATGAATAGACATGATAATTTTAGTAATTTCCGATGTCTAATATTTTATTTATTAATTGCCTTCAGTCACTTAAGCTATGTTAAGACTTAAATACTTCATTTACCTTTTTATCCTATCATTATTGACTTCTTGTAATACAGATATGCCGCAGACAACTAATCCCGCATCTACATTAGATTATCCGACTACCAGAAAAGATGATGTCACTGATAATTACCATGGCACAGAAGTCAAGGATGATTACAGATGGTTAGAAATAGATACCTCTGAAGAAGTCAAAGGTTGGGTTACGGAGCAGAACAAAGTTACCTTTGATTATCTAAAGGATATCCCATATCGTGAAGCGATTAAAGAAAGGTATGAAGACTTATTTAATTATGTGAAGTTAAGCTCACCATTTAAGGTGGGAGGGTATTATTTCTTTAGCAAAAATGATGGATTGCAGAACCAAGCTGTCATCTATTATCAGAAGGGATTAGATGGAGATCCAAAAGTCTTTCTCGATCCTAATGCAATGTCAGAAGATGGAACTGTCTCTATTAATCTTATAGGTTTCTCAGAAGATGATAAGTATGTGGCTTACTCTAGATCAGAAGGTGGTAGTGACTGGCAAGAGATACATGTCATGGAAATTGCAACTAAGAAGAAAATGGAAGACGTGCTGAAATGGGTAAAATTCTCAGGAGCCAATTGGGCAGGTGACGGATTCTATTATAGCCGTTATCCAGCGCCTGCTGATGGCATGGAGTTATCAGCTAAGAATGAGTACCATTCGATCTATTACCATAAGTTAGGTGATGATCAATCTAAGGATAAGAAGGTATTTGGGAATGATAAGGAGCCACTCATCTACCACTTCTGCGGAGTGACTGAGTCCAGAGATTATTTAGTATTGTATGCCTCTACAGGTACAGATGGGTATGAGACGTATTACAAAGATCTCAAGAATAACGGACCGATAACACCGCTATTTACAGGATTCAAAAATAAAAGTGGTGTTATCGAAAATATAGATGATAAGCTATTAGTACTCACCGATATAGATGCACCCAAGTATAGACTGATCAGCGTAGATCTCGACAATCCAGATAAGAAAAACTGGAAAGATGTCATACCGGAAAGCAATGACTTGTTACAAGGTGTTGCGACAGGTGCAGGAATGTTATGGGCTAATTATCTCAAAGATGTGACTACCAGAATATATCGATTAGACTATGATGGAAGCAATAGACAAGAAATCAAGTTACCTGGCTTAGGCACTGCAGGAGGCTTCGGTGGTCGTAAAGATGATGATCATTTTTTCTATTCTTTTAGTTCATTTACAATTCCAAATTCCATCTATAAGTATGATGTAAAGACAGGTAAGTCAGAAGAATTTTTCGAAACCTCACTCAAGTTTAATCCTGCGGACTATGTAGAAAAGCAAGTCTTCTATACGAGCAAGGATGGTACAAGAGTACCAATGTTTATAGTACATAAGAAAGGTCTTAAGATGGATGGCAACAATCCGACCTACCTATATGCCTATGGAGGTTTTAATGTTAATCTTACCCCATCTTTCAGCACATCCCGAATTATACTACTAGAAAATGGAGGTGTATTCGCTATGCCTAATCTCAGAGGTGGCGGAGAGTACGGAGAAGAATGGCACAAGGCAGGCATGCTACACAATAAGCAGAATGTATTCGATGATTTCATAGCAGCCGGAGAGTATTTAATTTCTGAAAACTATTCATCTAAAGAAAAATTAGCCATCGCAGGTGGCTCTAATGGCGGATTGCTTGTAGGCGCAGCGATGACTCAGCGACCTGATCTATTTGCAGCTACATTCCCAGCAGTGGGTGTGATGGATATGTTACGTTACCATAAGTTTACAGTAGGATGGGGTTGGGTGCCTGAGTATGGATCCAGTGATGATCCAGAGCATTTCGATAATCTGCTGAGCTATTCACCATTACATAATCTAAAGGAGGGGGTAGAGTATCCCGCGACAATGATTACAACCGCAGATCATGATGATAGAGTGGTGCCAGCACATTCATTTAAGTTTGGTGCCAAGTTGCAGGAAGTGCATAAAGGTGATAATCCAGTCATCTTAAGAATAGCTGTCGATGCAGGTCATGGTGCTGGAAAACCCACTTCTAAGATCATAGAAGAAGAAGCTGATAGATGGTCTTTCTTTTTTTATAATACGGATAGTCCAGTTAAGTATATTGAAGGGTAAGGGATTTCAATGTCAATTTCAATGTCAACAGCAATAGCAATGTCAATGACAATGACAATTTAAATGTCAATATCAAAATAGAAAAGCCATAAGCAATAAATAGTATAAATAAAATTATCGCATGTCGAAGACTGCAAAAACATTTTTCCCTTTGAAGGGAAAATAAAAATGGGTTGGAAAAGCACGTCGAAGACTGCAAGAAAACCTCTCCCTCCCAATGAAAATCAAGAAGGCTTGAAAAGAAGCAAAGAAAAGACACCAAAACATTTTTCCCTTTAAAGGGAAAATAAAAATGGGTTGGAAAAAGCACGTCGAAGACTGAAAAAAATCCAATCCCTCCCAATGAAAATAAAAATGGATTGGAACAGCACGTCGAAGACTGCATAAAATTTTCCCTTAAAAGGGAAAACACAAAAGGGTTAAAAACCACCCACAGCCAACCATCACCCCAAGCTCTTCAAATAAGCAGACGGCGTAATACCCTCCTTCTTCTTAAAGACTCGATTAAAAGAAGCCTTGGAGTTAAATCCCGAATCCAAAGCAATGCCTAAAATACTGAGATCATTGGCTTCGCCATTCTGTAGCTTCAGCTTCACTGCTTCTATTCTGTAGCCATTGATGAAGTCATAGAAGCTTTGATTAAGTTGGTTGTTGAGGATTTTAGATATCTTATACTGAGGGACCCTTGTTAGCTCTGATAATCTATTAATAGATAGGAGAGGATCGAGATACAGTTCTTGCTCTTCTACGATAGACCTCAGTGTATTGAGTTCTTGCGAGTCGTTTTCTGTCGATGGTACTTCGGTTACATCTTCTACTATTTGTTGTTCGACTTCTATAATTTTAGTGGGTATTACTTTCTCACTATTCTTAGAAAATATATCAGTACGAGTGATCGCTACATAAGTCAATGCGAATAGGTAGATCGCCAAAAACCCAATCACATAAAAATCAAACAGCAAAGTCATCTGCTCATCATTGAATGTATTATAGACATATCCTGATGTGGCGATCAGCCATAAGGCTATAGCACCTGCAACAATCCATGTCAGCCACATGAGATTCACTTCTAATTCATAAGAGTAAGATTCCTTCAGTTGCTTTCTGTATTTATACAATAATAACAATGTCCCGAATAGATAAAAAGGGGTGATCAGTAGTTTGATAAATGGATGACCGACATGCTTAGATTCTATCAATGTCGTTCCTACTAGTAATGGACTGATTATAATAACGAAGAATATGACAAATGGCAGGAAGTGCAAGGTGTCGACTTTGCTAAATGAAAATCGTGCATTGGTTAATGCTCTGGAGTAGAACCATAATAGAGTGCCATAGAGTAGTGGTATGGCATAATTTAGCTCAGAGAAATACGGGACATAATAAAAATCTGCACTATCATAAAACTGAAATACGTAATAGCTGTTGACAGTAATAAGGAGAAAAATAGCTGATAAGAAGATGTGCTCTGGTTTTCGATCCTTCTTACTAACTAAGAGTAGAAAGAACAATGCAGCAAAAACTGCCGATATGACAAAAAGATAACGCATCTGTTTTGAGCTTAGGAGCTGATTTTATCCAAAAGTATAATTTAATTGTATTCCCTCGCTAAGACTATTACATTTGCAACATATAATTAACAGTTATGACAGAGATTAATAAGTATATAGACAAGAACAAGAAGCGTTTTCTTGACGAATTATTAGATCTACTAAGAATTCCTTCGGTGAGTGCAGATCCTAAGTTTGCAGGTGATGTGAAGAAAGCGGCGAAGTTCCTTGCCGATAGAATGAAAGAAGCAGGCCTCAGTAAGGTCAAGATATATAAGACCGCTGGACATCCGATCGTCTATGGAGAGAAGATGGTAGATAAGAAACTGCCGACGATACTTGTCTATGGTCACTATGATGTGCAGCCCGCAGACCCGATAGAGTTATGGGATAGTGGACCATTCGATCCAGTGATTAAGAAGACTAAGAAGCATCCTAAGGGAGCAATATTTGCCAGAGGCGCATGTGATGACAAGGGACAGATGTACATGCATGTGAAGGCATTCGAGACGATGCAACAGACAGGCGGCGTGCCATGTAATGTAAAGTTTATGATAGAAGGAGAAGAGGAAGTAGGGTCTGATAATCTGGAGATATTCTGTAAGGCTAATAAGAAATTGCTTGCCAGTGATGTTGTATTAATTTCTGATACATCTGTGATATCTAATAAGACACCGAGTGTCACTGTCGGACTGAGAGGCTTATCATATGTAGAAGTAGAAGTCACTGGTCCTAACAAAGATCTACACTCCGGCGTATATGGTGGTGGCGTTTCTAATCCAGTAAATGCACTATGTGAGATGATCGCTTCACTCAAGGATAAGAATGGAAAGATAAAGATCCCTAACTTTTATGATGATGTGGTTAAGCTCACTAAGAAAGAAAGAGATGCACTTAACTCTGCACCATTCAGCATTACACAGTATAAGAAAGAACTTAAAATTAAGGATGTCAGAGGTGAGAAAGGGTACTCCACTATAGAGCGGACTTCTACACGACCGACCTTAGATGTAAATGGCATGTGGGGAGGATATATCGGAGAAGGCGCTAAGACGGTATTACCATCTAAGGCATACGCTAAGATCAGTATGAGACTCGTACCTAATCAGCATCCAGATAAAATAACTAAGTTATTCACTAAGCACTTTAAGTCTATAGCACCTGATGGTGTAAAGGTAGAAGTGAGACCACACCACGGAGGATTCCCAGCGGTGACGCCGACGGATACTATAGAGTATGAGGCGGCTCACTTGGCTATGAAAGACAGTTATGGAAAGGCACCGATTCCTGTTAGAGGCGGAGGTAGTATTCCGATCGTAGCGATGTTTGAGAAAGTTTTTGGTGTAAAATCTGTATTGATGGGATTTGGATTAGACTCAGATGATATCCATTCTCCTAACGAACATTATGGATTATTTAACTACTATAAAGGGATCGAAACAATACCTTTATATTTTAAATATTATACCGAATTAAAATCAAAAGCGTAATGAGAATTTTTAGTTTATTCATAGTTATATTAATCACCAATACATTAAGTGCTCAGATGGATTCAGTAAGTTATAGTGCAGGGCTAATCATAGCTAAAAATTTAAAATCACAAGGTTTTACAGACCTTGATAGAGCTTCTTTTTTGGAAGCGATAGAGGATGTGTACACAGACAAAGAGATCAAAATCGGAATGGATAAGGCCAACGAGAATTTTCGAAATCATGTCGTCGGTGCTCAGGCAAGATTGCATGAAGGCAATAAAAAAGCAGGTCAAGATTTCCTCGACGCTAATGCTAAGAAAGAAAATATTAAAATTACAGACTCAGGATTACAATACGAAGTATTAGAAGCAGCTACAGCATCTGGTACTAAGCCAAGTCTATTAGATAAAGTAAAAGTGCACTATCACGGTACGACAATAGACGGTGCAGTATTTGACTCATCAGTAGAGAGGGGAGAGCCGATATCATTTGCACTCGGTCAGGTGATCAAAGGATGGCAAGAAGGGGTACAACTAATGGACGTCGGATCTAAGTATAGATTCTATATTCCTTATGATCTTGCCTATGGTGAGAGAGGAGCTGGAGAATCTATTAAGCCTTACTCAGCATTGATATTTGACGTTACATTATTAGGTATCGAGTAGAAGAACTTTATGGTATTCGATATCATAACCGCTGTACCAGAGCTCCTGGAGAGCCCATTTTCCCATTCCATACTTAAGCGTGGCATAGATGCTGGAATATTAGAGATTAATATCATTAATCTGAGAGCATATGGCTTAGGTAAGCACCATCAGATAGATGACTATCAGTATGGTGGTGGCGCAGGGATGGTCATGATGGTAGAGCCACTCGATAATTGCATATCAGAACTCAAGTCACAACACACATATGATGAGGTCATCTACCTCACCCCTGATGGAGATACATTCGATCAGGGCACCGCTAATCACTTATCGACTAAGAATAGATTGATGCTCATCTTAGGACATTATAAGGGCATAGATCAGCGTGTCAGAGACTTGCACGTCACCAGAGAGATATCTATAGGTGACTATGTCCTATCAGGTGGTGAGCTGCCTGCTGCAGTCCTCGTAGATAGCGTATCACGCCTTATCCCAGGTGTCATGAATGATGGCACCTCTGCTCTCACAGATTCTTTCCAAGATGGTCTACTGGCACCTCCTGTGTATACACGTCCTGCTGATTATAAAGGGCATGTTGTTCCTGAGATATTACTTTCTGGACATGATTCGAAAATCTCTGAATGGCGTCAGAGTCAGTCAGAAGAGATTACGGAGCGGAAGCGGCCTGATCTTTAGTAAGCGTCCTCAAAGTCGTGCTCTCTGAGTGAATGTATATATTTGATTAATTTCAACGACATTAGAATCACTCATATTTAAGAATTATATCTTCATGGCTTTAGTAACCAAATCAATCAGAATTAAATCTCTTACCTGTTCCTTTTTATTTGCATGTCTACTTATTCTGAACTCTTGTACTCAGAACAAGGGATTTGAATTATTAGGTATTTGGGAAGGGAAGTTTGCAAATAGAGATATGTCTCGAAGTGAGCTCAGGAAATTAAATAATATGATGCAAGGATCTATGGAGCTAGAATTTTTGAATTGTGGTAAGGTAAATATGTCTATGTCTGGCTACGTGACTGTAGGTTCCTACTATATGAAAGAAGAAAGTATTTTTATAACTGCTGATGGTTTGGAAAAAGTATTTAAAATAATAAATAATCAAATTGAATTAGATATTGATGGGCAGTTAATCAAATACAGTAAGATCCGCAATTCAGAGAAGGGGTTTAATCAAAATTCTAATGAAGCTGTGAATTCTTTGATTATGGCTGAATCCAAAAGCTTATATGCAAAGTGGCAAGTGATTTCAATTGAAGAGCCTGAAGACAATAAGTCTCCATATTCTGCCATGGTTTATGGAATGGAAATGGGTAGTACCTTGGTGTTCAATAAGCATAATACATTCGCAAAAAGTCTATCGTCTGGAAAGTCAATGAGCGGTGAATTTATAGAAAGAGATAATAAAATAAAATTCATTCAAGATAACGGTTTTGAGCAAGATGTGGAGATTATTAGTCTAGCTATGGGCCTATTGACACTAAAGGAAGTGGATACTGGTATTATAAAGAAGTATGAGAGAGTTTATAATTAAGCGATAATACAATATCGTTGCTATATAAATGGTCGAAATTTCCCGACCTCGATCCTATATAATAGTATAAATACAGATGCTTTCTGATAATATTAAATGAAAGGACTCATAATTAGGTATCGATAAATCATCCAAAAGGGGATAGTTCATTTATTCATTCCTGAACCTCCCAAGTGTGATCACTTAGCAACGTCACACTTGCTTCAAATTCATAAGGACATCTTCCACCCCATTCAGAAGGAGCAATCATAGATAGTACGTTCTTATCGTCCTTTTTCTTATACAGATGATAAGTCTTTCCGATCAATGGTTTTATACTCATATCGGCGAGATATATTTTTTCGGATATTTCTACTCGTCTTCGGATGGCCTCTGATTGATCTATTAGCAACTGAACCTGTTCTCTGATCTGACCCATTTGCATTTCAGTCTGCTCATACATAGAGGACACTGCGAGACCTTTTATTCTACCTTTGTCTATAGGTCTGATAACGGCACTTCCGACAGTATGTGCATAGGGCATTATGCCTGGGTTTTCTGCTACTTTATCTGGATCTATTGGGTTGACGAACTTTTCTTTTTCTTCTTTTTTCATTTTGCTCATTTGCAATGACTGCATTAATAAGATGCATATAGTATTACTTGTAAACCCAAAATAAACGAATTGGTTTATAGACTTGATAATACTCAATGAAATAGACACATTTACCAGAGTTACATATGAGATATATCTCAATTTTCAATCTCAATCTCAAGATAGGATAGGGCTGGATAACACCAAAAATCTAATTAAGCCCTCTTAAGCTTTTTCTTAATACCTGAGAGCTCCTCCCCGAGATGCTTTGCAATCTCATACATCCCTTGCTTCTTGCTATTAGACAGAGACTCAGCGGCAGCATTGTAGTTGGTGTTTGTATTGATGTCGTATACGTATTTCGTTCCTGTATCATCCTCTGCATATTCAATGGCTCCTACACCTATATCGTTTTTGTCGAGAAACTCCCTATATTTTGGTATATCGTCATTAATGTAATTTTGTATAATCTGGAATTTTGATGTATTCTCAGAATTTGTGGTTGGGCAGAAGGCATCACCTATCTGGCAGCTGTCAGCAGGGCATAGCTGGAATCCATTACTGGAATCTATACTGACGGCATATAAGAATTCTCCCCCGACAAACTCGACTCTCGTGATCCGACCATTGACAGGCTTAATATAAGATTGGATCAGCCATATGCCATCGAGACTTTCACCGATATCACCAGAGGCTATGCTGCTTATGAGACTTTCTTTAGAATAGAATAATTGTACACCGGTTCCTTTGCCACCTCTATTGGGCTTAATGATAAACGGACATTGGTTAAGACTTTCGACGGCTTCAGGGATTAGCTGTATGTCATTAGCGATGATGGTTTTAGGATGTTTGATATCGAATTCTTGCAATGCCATGTATTGCTCAGATTTTCTGACCTCCAGTTGTAGAGCTCTCCATCCATTGACGACTTTCCGGTCATGTCTATGTAGCCAGGCCAGAATATTATTGGTGATTTCTGGAGCATAGCGATGATCACGAGTATGTGCAGAGGCACTCATCCTATTATAGAACACTCCATCTGGAGGTATCGATTGTAAGTCTAAGATCATGTTATTGATATCCCATTCTTCGTAAGGTAGATTAAGCTTATCCAATGCAGCACGTAGAGGGACTAACCATGTTTCGTTTTCGTGTATGATGTATATCTTGTTCATAATATATGTTTTAAACAAAAAAAGCCTTCCCGATGTGGGAAGGCTTTTATATAAATAAATCTATTTCTTATAAAATCATTTCCTCACAAGCATGACAGTGTCGCAACAACAGAAGCAACAACATGTACATGATACGTTAAGGAATAAGTTTTTCATTGTCCTAATTATAAACCCAAAGCTATAACTTATTTATTTAGTAATCCAGTCTTGGATATGTACTAACGATGACATTCATAATATAAATGATGGGAATAGTTAGAGGACCCTTTAAATAGAGGCCTTTGAACAAAAATGAAAACTTACGGCTTTAATTGTGCTGCGGTAACACTGCCTTATCAGAACCTTCATAGCTTTAGAAAAGAAATAATGATGCTGTGACAGGTTTAGAGTTTTATGGAACGCCTCTAACTACACCATAACAATAGATACCGCAGCATATCTCACTACCGTGAGAGACGCAAGGTATTAAGATCAGCCGTTCTCTGCAAAAGGTAAAGAAGAATGCCCAACCCTCAAAAAAATCAAAGAGTCTTGTAGACTCATTGATTTTTCTACGACCCGCAATCTAAATCCCCACACCAATCTAAAAGATTATAAGAAATTACATATTGCCAAATACGGATAGCTAAGGCTTGGTAGAAAGCTTCGAGAACTTCGAGAAAATAAAGGGTTAATTCCTATGCAAGTAGCAACTCTTTATAATGTAGATACAGCGACGCTTTCTAAAATTAAATTGTGGGAATGGCAAGCAAAATTAAAACGTTTGAGACCCTAAAAATATGGACGATTTTCTCAATGTAGGTTAAACCAAAGAAGAGCCATAATTTAAGATCAACACACGATAAATCTTTCCTATTTACGTAAAGTAGTTATGTTATGAAGAGGGTATAAATACAACCGAACAAACTTGAAGTTTGTTGAGTATACTTCTCAATAGGATGGGGATTGAACAATTCTCTGCAAAATACTTGAAGAATCAATCATATAGAATTCGCCAAGATGTTCCAATATTATTTTTAAACTAAAATTATTAGAAATGAAAATTGAAGATAGAATAAAGGCCTTAGAAAAAAATAGCAGTGGAACTTGTTTTTCTATTTCTATTCCCACGGTGATGACGGGTGATTACGATAAGAATAGAATTCGATGGAAAAATGCTGTTAGTAAGTTGCAGCAAACGGCTGAAGAGCAGGATTCATATGATAAGGCGATATTCGACAAGATAGATAATATGACCAGTGCTACGGACTTTTGGGCACATCAGAAATATGGTATTGCAGGATACTTTTCGGGAAATGTGAGTGAGATTGTGAAATTGAATCACGAAACGATCCCTATCAGCGATGTAAGTGATACTTTTAATTTGTATCCTTTAGTGTCAGAGCAACAAGCCCATTCTAGTGTATATATCCTATGTATAAGTAAAAGCAAGACAAGTTTATTTTTACTTGATGGTGGTAATTTAAGTCCTGTTGATATCTCGGAAAATGTGGTGAAAGATTATGACGAAGCAATGAATTTCGATGAATCGAAGCAAAGCCTTCAACATCATTCAGGAAAGGGTGGAGATGCGATTTTCCATGGCAACAGTGCTCAAGAAGACATGGATGATACGCGAAGCAAACAATATCTCAGACGAATAGATGATGGTTTAATGGAGGTCATTCAGGGTCAGACAATCCCTTTAGTTCTTGCATGCATTGATGATTACTATCCGATGTACAAAGAAGTAACTGCTTACAATCATTTACATTCTGAAATGATTTCTGGAAATCCAGATCAATATACTCATGATGAAATCGTAGAAAAAGCTAATTGTATCATGACAGATGAGCTAGGCAAAACGGTCACTAATTTTTTAGATAGATACAATGAAACGGCAGCTGGTGATATCATATTTGATAAGCTCGATGATTTCAGAAATGCTGTCAAAATGAAAAATGTTGACTCTTTGTTGGTGAACGAATCCAAATTAAGTCAATACGACTCTGATGAGATAAATAAGATTACTAGAGATATTATGCAGGCTTATAGAACGGGTGCTAAAGTTATATGTGTCTCAGATGCTGAAAGTGATCACTTGATACTAGGGATAAATAGATTTAGCATGGAAACAACTGCTTAAGTCATTAACCATGGATAATTAGAAGTAGGTATCTCAGGATCTTATATGGTCCGTTTACTTCATTTAATGCAGCTCGATTGCTGTTGTCTTTAAAAAATTATAGATATGAAAAAGTCAGATAATAAGAAACAAGAACAGTTGTCATCCAATAAGAAGGATCATAACGACCAACCTTTGACCACCAATCAAGGAATGAAGGTAAATGATACCAATAATTCCTTGAAAAACGGGGAAAGGGGTTCTACACTATTGGAAGATTTTTTACTTCGTGAGAAAATTACCAGTTTCGATCATGAGCGTATTCCAGAGCGAATTGTTCACGCTAGAGGTAGTGGTGCTCACGGCGTATTCGAATTATATAAAGCAATTCCCGAATTTAGTAAAGCGGGAATATTTAATGATACTAATAGAAAGACACCAGTGTTTGTCCGATTCTCTACAGTTGCAGGATCAAAGGGATCTCCAGATTTAGCTAGGGATGTGAGGGGATTTGCAGTCAAGTTTTATACCGAAGAAGGAACATGGGATTTAGTAGGTAACAACATGCCCATCTTCTTTATTCAAGATGCAATGAAGTTTCCTGATTTGATTCATTCTGTAAAACCTGAGCCGAATAATGAAATTCCTCAAGCGGCATCTGCACACGATACCTTCTATGACTTTGTATCTCTGACTACCGAAACCCTGCATAATCATATATGGGCGATGAGTGACAGAGCTATTCCTAGGAGTTTCAGAATGATGGAAGGTTTTGGGATTCACACCTTTAGATTAATTAATGATAAAAATGAATCTCACTTTGTGAAATTTCATTGGAAACCAACTTTGGGCGTGCATTCGGTGACATGGGACGAGGCCGTAAGAATTAACGGAGCGGACTCAGACTTTCATAGACGAGATCTATGGGAAGCTATTGAGGATGGGCATTTTCCAGAATGGGAATTGGGCTTACAAATTATTCCCGAAGCAGATGAACATAAATTTGACTTTGACCTACTTGATCCTACTAAGTTGGTTCCCGAAGAGATGGTCCCTGTAACGATTGTCGGCAAAATGACCTTAAATCGTAACCCAGACAACTTTTTTGCTGAGACGGAGCAAGTCGCCTTCTTACCAGGGCATATAGTTCCTGGAATAGATTTTACCAATGATCCCCTTCTTCAAGGGAGATTGTTTTCGTATAGAGATACACAATTATCTCGACTTGGATCTCCCAATTTTCACCAAATCCCGATCAATCAGCCTATAGCTAAATCCCATAACAACCAGAGAGATGCTCATATGCAGATGGATATACCAAAAGGCAGAACGGCATACTTTCCAAATACGTTAGGAGGAGGCTGTCCACATTTGAGTAAAATGAGTGAAGGTGCATTCACATCATATGAAGAGCGAGTAGATGCTAAGAAAGTTAGAACCAGAAGTGAAAGTTTTAACGACCACTTTTCGCAACCTGCGCTATTTTATCGCAGCCTGGCGGACTGGGAAAAGGAACATGTTGCAGGAGCTTATTCGTTTGAATTAGGAAAATGTAAAGTAATGCCTATTAAAGAAAGAATGTTATGGCTTATTAAGCAAATCGATAGTGAACTGGCTTCGAAAGTAGCTAAAAACTTGGGGCTTGAAATTCCAAAGAGCATTGAACAGCCAATTAATCAGGCGATAGGTGCAGATGAAGATGCCAGCAAACACCAGCCAGGCAAAAAGAAGATTTATCTCGAAAAATCACCTGCGTTAAGTCAAGCAAATACTGTCTTTGAATCTATTGAAACTAGAAAAATAGCAGTTTTGGCAGCTGATGGATTTAGTATGAAGGATTATGATTCAATGAAGAATAGCTTAGAATCAGAGGGCGCTAACACAATGCTCATTGCCCCGCATGGAGGCACCATCAAGTGTGATCAAGGCATGAAACATGAAGTTGGTGAAGCAATATCTACTACAGAGAGTGTCTTATATGATGCTGTGTATATCCCAGGGGGGAGTAAATCTATAGACCAACTCCTCAAGGAATCTAAATTTATAAAATTCGTAAATGAAGCTTTTAAACATTGCAAGGCTATAGCTGCTGACAATGAAGGTGAGAAATTTATAGATCACACATTAATCGAAAAGTATAAAGATGATTCTGCCATACTCATTAATGAGAAACCTGAAATGTTTAGTAAAGCTATAGCTAAGCATAGAAATTGGGATCGAATGAAAATTGCGAATAACATTCCAGTATAGGAATCGGTATAGTGCACAAAATTGTGTTCTCGATTTCCGATTTCTTAATACAGTTTATACAGAAAATGTGTGATAAAAAGTGGACTTAGAGGATCGTTTCCTTTGGTTTGGGGACATATGTTACAGCGTGCTAATAGCTATTACTTAGCTAGCTTTAACGTAGTCAAACTATCATCATCCGTCGCCTGCTAGACGTATTTGCAAAAAGTAAAATACGAACAATTGGCTCTATAAACCAGTTTTTTCAATGAAAAACTTAATTATTTTTTCTAACATTTGAAATATTATAAGTATGAAAAATAAATCACTCATAATTACAGGAGGCGCTGGTGAAATAGGACTAGCAACCGCTAAACTATTTTTAGAAAAGAAATCCAAAGTACTTATTGTAGACTTGGATATAAATAAACTCGAAAAAA